>OGKZ01000454.1_pt1 | contig 40660 bp, 39 predicted proteins | sample 1572571 | NCBI WGS metagenome assembly OGKZ01 (sample SAMEA2581906, study PRJEB24529) | metagenome | biome: Human gut stool | place: China | collected 2011 | reverse complement strand
GCCTCTCCTCAAGCAAGACTTCGGCTCTGCCTACATTCTCAAGAATATATCTCTTTGTCTCATCCGCCTTTTCAAGCTCCTTTTTAAGCTCCTTTCTTCTGCTGTTCTGATTATCCAGCTGATTTTTTAAAATTTCTGCCCGGACAAGTTCTTTCTGCTTTCTCAAGTCCTGATTGACCGCCATAAGCTGTATTATATTGAATATAACCATTCCCATGGCACTTATCAGACATACCAGTGCTGCATTGCTGTTTTCCCTCTCATCCAGTGTTATCCACAATGTGCTCCACACAATAAACAGTTCCACAACTGCTATAAAGAATATATTTGTGTTGAAGCTGTTATTAATCCTCCTGACCTTTGCAAGCCATATGGAAGTAACTACATATTCAATACAAAATGCAAAAATGGAAAAGCAGATTTTCCAGAAAGTCATCAGCATAATATCTTCAACCATAAGAATAAGCTGGACATGGTATATTGCAAATCCAATAACATAGAACACCGCCTCACCCAGAATAAGTGCCAGATACAGGAAAAATGTGTACCAGAGTGCAGCCATCCTTTTCTCACGAATGAACAATTGAACAGCAAAGACCGCACCTAAAAATGCAAGCACAACATGCATTTCATGTCCAATTATTTCTGTGTTCTGCAAAAATGTTAAAAAGGACATATACAGCGTAAGTATAATTATATACGCCTTCTTATTTTTTACATTGCATACCTTGGTGTGAAAATAAAAGGTATAGATTGCATTAGGAATGTTCAACAGCGTATCCACAATATCAATAAGCTGTACTTCTATCATAGGTATGTTACCTGCCTCGCTGATTTTTAATAATAAAGTGATTGTGTTACTTTATGGTATAGCTAAGAAGAGTCTTTCTCGTATCGGCATAATATTTTCTGCTGACAGCCACTTCTTTTCCGTTGTCAAGTCTGATGTCATTATCCCTCAGCTCCTTAATGTGTTCAATGTTGACCAAGAAGCTCTTATGGCACCTCACAAATTCATTTCCGAGCTGCTGTTCTATATCAGACAGCTTTCCGTATGCCTCGACAATTCCGTCCGTACATGTATATACAAGCTTTCTCTTATTGCTCTCAATGTACAGGATATTTTCAGGATTGAGATTGACTATATTATGACCGTTGGTTATTCTGTGAATACGTTCTTCCATGCCTGCTATGTTCCGGACTGCCTTATCAAGTGCAGCAGCCAGGCGTTCCCTGCTGATTGGCTTTCTTATAAAGCTTATATGGTTAGTTTCATATACTTCCTCACAGTATTCGACATAACCCGTTGTGTATATAATCTGGGTAGCCGGTGAAATAACATGCAGCTTCTTTACTATATCTATTCCTGTCTCCCCGGTTTCATCTATACATATATCCGTAATCAGTATATCGAGCCTGTTGTGAAATTCCATGTACCTGTCAAGTTCATTCCTGTCCGACATTAAAACAATATCTCTTAACAGTTCAGGTCTGTACTCATCCACCATCTTTTTTATAATTTCACACTGCGTTTTATCATCGTCAAATATAACTATATTGTAAATCACTACTGTCACACCTCATAAGCTTATTATTGTCATATTTCTGTCTTAAAAGCCCTGTCCTTCTCAATTTTCTCCGACAAAACCCTGAGCATGTCCTCCGCCTCGGCATAAGCCTTCATCTCAATAAGCCCATATACCGTCTGCATATAATTTCCGAAATCATGTCTGAACTTAGACATGACATCCAGTCTTTCAATAACCTTATCGTAATGTGCTATCTGCTCCTCCAATTCAGTTGCAAGAGCTTCATTCTCAAGCTGCTTCTGTCTCCAGTCACTTTTCCTGACAGTGTAGCGATACAGCATAATATCAACTATGACAAAGTTAAGAATAAATATCATTGGAATAAATTTCCAGTCAACCGTCTCATACCCGGCACTATATGCTGATACACCAATAAACAGTACCATAAGAAGCTGTACCATAGGTACTAATATATTCCAGTTTTTCTTTTTCATCTGTAAATCTCCGTTTCAGATATTTGTACGAATATTGCCAACACGACTAATTTACAACAGGATAATTGCTTTGTCAACGCTGTTGTTTTTCTCCGGAAGTAATTTTAGTCACTTCCCGCTGACCACCGGATATTGCCTCACAAGGGATAATGTCATATAATATGGTACAGAGGTCAAAATATCAGAACCTAAGTAAGAAAACATTTTCGCGAAAAAAGCACGGATTATGAATATTTTTGGAAATGAGGTTTACCATGATGAAAAGCAGCTCACCTGAAAATACCAGAAAAGAACCGGTTCACCGCTCTGATTACGAACGCTTTCTTGACGCATGTGACAGGATAACACACACAGAGCATATCGAGAACGGCATAGGAACACTCAGCGAAAAGACGATTCACTCCGTCCTGAAAAACTACATTGAGCCTGACAGCAGCTTCCATGAGATAAAAACAGGGCGTTACGTTGCCGATATAAGAAATTCTTGCGGTATATATGAAATTCAGACAAGACAGTTTAACAAGCTGCGAAACAAGCTTGAAGCATTCCTTCCGGAATACTCTGTCACGGTAGTTTATCCGATACCTCACATAAAGTATCTGCGCTGGATTGACACGGACACAGGTGAAATAAGCCCTGCCCGCAAATCCCCTAAGACCGGAGTTTTCCAGTCCGTATTCTATGAACTGTATAAGATTAAGCCTTACCTGACGCATCCGAACTTCCATCTGCTTCTTATGCTCATAGATTTGGAGGAATACAGATTCCTAAATGGCTACAGCAAAGACAGAAAAAAAGGCTCCACACGCAGCGACCGTATTCCTACGGCTCTATATGCGTGTGAAGCCATCATGTCAATCTCAGACTACCAAAAACTTATTCCGGATATGCTTCCCGAAACTTTTACTGTGAAGGATTATGCAAAAGCCTGCCATGTCAACCTGACAGCAGCTCAGCCAGCCGTCAATGTCCTCACACATATCGGTGTGCTTGAACATATTGGAAAGAGTGGGCGTGCATATCTATATAAAAGGAATTTCTAAATCAAAAATAACGTAATCCCGAACCGCTACATATCAAAGCTGAAACGGTCAAATTCGACAACCGCACCTTCCTCCTCCGATAAGAATTCAAAGTATACAGCGTGCTTTCCGACAACTCCAAAGTCAAGCTGTGCCGTCTTCTCAAACTCATTTTCCGAAAAATCAAGTGTAGCTGCAATACGTCCACGATAAGAATCAATCCTTACATTTACTTTGACTTTTTTATGCCGGTCTAAGACAACGCTTACCCTCTCCGGTGCGTTGTTTCCAAATTGCAGATACCTGAAGCCTGCTGTTGTTCCTGATGTAAAGCATCCCATCCTTTCCCATTGCAACATCTATCGGTTCCATCATTGCCTGACGTGAGAACTCGTTGACACCTGTGTGACGATGATAAAATACATACCATTTGCCATTAATCTGTGCGATTGAACCATGATTATTTTCCCATGACTTTGCGCAGACTTGAAGCCTCGAAAAATCCATCCTGCAATGAAATGTGTCCATCATCCACCGGATTCCATGGACATGTAGAATGTCCAAGCGGATTTTCTACCAATGTATCTTTCTTGATAGTTGCCATATCATCTTCCAATTCCGCAATATAGCAGGGTGCTGCGCAGCCACCCCAGTATGCATACGCTCTGCCATCATCATCTACAAGCACTCCGGGGTCAAATCCAAGCTTCGTCTCAACAGGATTCTCAAAAGGTATCCACGGTGTCTTAGAACTTGCAGCCACAATAAGGCTCCCCGCCCTCTCAGCCGCATACATATAATAAGTATCTCCTTTTTTCACCACATCCGGTGCATACAGCACAGAATCATAATGTGTCTCATAGGCGACTCAATGGTATGTCCAGTCAGTCAAATCGTCAACCGGAGCTGACCACACAACATAGTCACGTCCGCAATAATGCTTGCGCTCAATATCATGCGAGCCATACACATACACTCTCTTCTCCTTTAATATATTTGTCGCTTGCAAGGCGACATTTTATATAAGCACAACCTGACGTTTCTTCAAGAGCCGGCATTGCTCTCTTTCGCTCATTATAACATAAGCCCATAGGAAGTTCAGCTAATTTATGGTGTAAGGATATAGCATATTTTAATTCCATGATATATAATGTCCATGTCCGGTCAGCTATGAAATGTATGAATAAAATATATTTTATCGATAGCGAGAATGTCGGTGACAGCTGGATTTCTCTGCTTAACACCATCGCAGGTGAGGATGAGATTCTTGTATTTTACACTGCGAAAAGCCCGCATATGAATTACAAAAATCTGGTACTTCTCAAGCAGTCTCCAAGAGAAGTTACCTTCATCGAATGCTGCGAGGGAAATAACGCACTTGACTTCCAATTAAGCACCGAGCTTGGATACCGTGTAAGAGATTTAGATGACACAGAATTTATTATTGTCTCAAATGATACAGGCTTTGACGCAGTCGTGAAATATTGGACCCACCACAATATTCCCGTCAGCCGCATTCAAGGCAAGGCTTGCTCCACAGAGACTATCAAGCATGATGCTGTCATCCCTTCTCCTGAAAACGAGCCATCCACGCCAAAGCCTTCTCCTGAGCCAAAATCTGCCCCTGAAGTGATAGATGTAATAGCCAAAGAAATTCTCTATATAATAGGTAAAGATAATTTACAGCTTCTCCACCTTGCCCTTCAGCAGATTTTCGGTGCGAAAAAAGGTAAAACCTATTACAATGCTTTCAAATCGGATAACGCTTACAACAATTACATCAGCAAACATAAGCACGAAGACACCAAAGAAAAACAATATTCTTATTGCTCTATAGTTTTTGAGCTGTCAGAGGAAAAGCTGTCAATGCCGGAAGATTTTCCTGCATTTATCATGGCTTCCTGGAAAAGCAAAAAAAATCTCAATTCCTTTAGGTCTGCACTTCAAAGCAAGTACAAAAAGGAATTGAGCGATAAGTATTATTCAATGTTCAAAACACATATTAAAATCCTCGACAAAATAAAGTAAAGGAGACGCTGACCGAACCGGCGGGTGATACCACCCGCCTCTATCAAATCTGTTGTATTCATAGGGGCAAAAGACCTTTTGACCCCAACATCATTAGAATAAGTAAACAGATGTATCATGCCTGCATATAAGCAGTATTAAAACCGAAATCATGCTCTACGCATTTTATTCTTAAATATAATACAAGCCATTGCATATACTGCCACAGCCCAGATAGCTACTACCGCAAATGATTTTAGAAACCCATCCCTACTGCCCGAAAAAGCACTTCTTGCAATATACACTCCATGGTAAAACGCAAGTGCATGGCTCACATTCTTTATTGCACCGCCCATTATATCAACATCCATGAACACGCCGCCAACCATACTGATAAGTGAAATTATTATCGAGCAAAAGCCCGGCGCAGCTTTGTCACTTAGCAAAGAGCCGAACAGCAAACCAAAACCTATCAGCATTATCGCAGTAGGTATAAGGCATATCAGACACAGCAGCATATTAACTATCTCCAAGCTTTCACCAACAATCAGACTTATAATCCATGCACACACATATGTCACAATCGACTGGATAAGCCCGATAAGTATAACCGGAAGTGTATAGCCAGCCAGAAAATCAATAGTTTTCATCGGCGATGTGTAAAGACGCATCATAAGCGCTGTTGTCCTATCTTTTGACACCTGTATGCATGTAAACAGCATGACAAAACCAAGACCGAACACCATTATTCCCGGTGTCAGGTTATTAAGCCTGAAAACAGTCACTCCGCTCTCATCAGGTATGCCGTCATTTACAATAGTCATGACGACAAGCATAACAACAGGAAATCCTATACAGAAAATATAACTTAGCGGTTCCCTCAATATCTCTTTAAAAGTTCTCTTGCCAAATACTAACCCTCTCATTTTCTCATCTCCTTCTATTCCAGACCGACTATTGATACAAATGCTTCCTCCAAGGTATCTTTACCTGTATTTTTTAATAGCTCTTCCACACTTCCAACTGTCTTAATCTTCCCCTTTACCATAACAGCAACCTTATCTGACAGTCTTCCGGCCTCCTCCATATAATGTGTAGTCAGCACTATTGTCACTTTTTCCTTGATTGAATTGACAATCTGCCACAGTTCTCTCCTTGCAATGACATCCAGTCCAATCGTCGGCTCATCCAGAAATAAAACCTCCGGTTCAGTGATGAGTGCCATGGCAATGCTTAACCTCCTCTGCCATCCGCCGGATAAGGTCTTTGCCATTGTCTTCTCCACATCAGCAAACGAAAATTCTTCTATCATCTCATCAGCTTTTTGTCTTGCTTTTTTCCGCCCCATACCATAGATACCTGCAATAAACTCAAGATTCTCCCTGACTGTAAGATTCGGTGCAATGGCTGTATCCTGCGGTGAAACACTCACTATCTTCTTCACTTGGTCAAATTCATCTTTTATGCTCCTTCCCATCACATAAGCATCCCCACAATCAGGCTTTACAAGCCCGGTGAGCATCTTTATCGTAGTTGTCTTTCCTGCTCCGTTGACACCCAGCAATGAAAAAAGCGTTCCCTGCTCAACTTCAAAAGATATGCCATCTACAGCCGCTTTTTCACCATAATATTTTTTTAAGCCATCAATCACTATAGCCTTCTCCATGATTATCCTCCTCCAATTCCTTTAATTTTTTATTGATATCGGCTATATTCTTTTTGCATATGCTATACTGAATCGTCCAGCATATAATATATGATACTGTATAGCTCACAACTATGGATATAAAAGCCTGAGGATATTTTGTAATACACCAGCAAAAATCCCCCACAAAAAGCCATACACATAAGGAAATAATAAAATAAATGGCGCTCTGCACAATCAGTCCTAGCCTTTCAAGCTCCATTATTATTGAACCACCGCCAAGCACAGCACTCATCAAGCCAATCAATATAAGCTGTACTAACAATGCTTTCACATCATTGTCAAACCGCCCTGCATACTCCGGCAGAAGAGGCGTACCCCCTGTAAAAAAAATAATAAAAATATAGACTACTGTTGTTATCCCTATAGCGTACATAAAACTATTTACTATTCTAAGCAATAAATTCTTTATCATCTCATTCATCCTTTCGAGTTCTATTTTCTATAACTTTAAAGCCTTCTTTATCTTGCTTACATATCTCCTTGACACAAATGTCTGCGTATTTCCCTTCATATACATCTGTATCGTTCCTGTAAGACTTGTATCCATCTTAATTATTTTTCTAACATTCACTATCTCAGAATTGGATATTCTCACAAACTGTTCGCTGTCAAGTATTTCCTCCAATTCATACAATCTCTCCCTAAGCCGATACTGTCTATTCTCGGTCAGAAGATATACATTCTTATTCTGGGTAAATATTCTTATGATGTCATTATGCCTCACCATAACCGGCTCATTGTCATCATAGGCAGTTATATTTTTTTCCAAAGCATCTCTGACTGTCATATAAATCTGTCTGTTTTCAAGGCTGTCCTTCTCACAGCAGATATGGACTTCCGTTTTTTTATATTTATCACTTATCTCAAACGCTATTTTCATTTGCGGCTCCTCTCTTTTCCATATATTTGATTATATCTATGCTTTACTAAAAATAAAGCAATTTGCGATATGTGGTCTGTTTCTCTATCTAATCGGTAAAAAAACGGTGTCCTAAAATCAAGACACCGTTTGTTAGATATTTAACATTTTATTAACCTTATAATTTAATTTACTTACGCTCATACCCATCCCTTTAGGCAAGCTTAAATAAAATCTACTCATCTTTGAATCTGCATTCAATATTTCTTTATTTTTATTATAATATTTTTGCTTATCTTTTTAACCTAAGCAAACAGGTGTGTAAAAAAATATTTTCACACCTGTTTGACAATATTCAAAAGGCATATGAAACCGTACTTCCATGCCATGCACCTGCGTGCAAAGTTTTTAACAGATACGAAAAAAATTTAAGCTTCTCCAATAAGAAACCATAAACAATATTTCATAACAAATAACAAAATAAGCAATAACACTAACAATAAACAATACGTCATATACGTTATTAACCGCAATTATTTTTTATATTTGACTTCATATCTGTACGGAAACTCACTGATATCCACAATCCGCTTTCTGCTCATATAAAATCGATGCTTCGCATCTCTATCTGATACCGGACTTGTATAAAACATCGGATAAAAGAGTTCAACCCATCAGCCAAGGTTGATGTGCTTTCTCTTTTATTTCATAGACTATAATTCCACTTCAAATTCAAACGTCTGGTTATACTTGTCAAGTGCAATCTGCATTGCCGCTATCTGTGCATCTATGCGCTCATAGTCTTCCTTTACAAGTGCCAGATCATAGTTGATATATTCGTACTCAGGTGCTGTCTTTCTCGCATTAAATGCAACTGAGCCGATTCTTGTCTTCGGTGCATGCTTTCTCAACGAGTCAAGAAATATCTTGCGCTTATTAAGCTGAGCCATTCTGACAAGTATTTCATCAATAGTCATCTGCTCGCCGCCAATGTCAATCCTGTTAGTGACATTGTTCACATTGATTGCATGCTTTATCTTTATTATCTTCTTATCAATCGCTGCAATCTCTGCTGCCACCGACACATAATCATAATCAGGTATCACTGGCTCCTCATCTGCTGCCGCTATATATGTACAGCCTTCATTTTCCTTTCTCAACCAGTATTCCTTATCCTCTGCAAGTTTCTTAAGCATCTTATTAGCATACGCTGATGTCATTATAACCATTTTGCACCATTCCTTTCAGAATTTTCTTCGTGAACCGTATTTAACTATTGCATATTTTACAATATATCTGAACAAAAAGAAATATACCGGTGGTTTAATCAATTTATTATTGAATACAAAATCTCTATACTAATTGTAAAACTTCCTTCTCGCATTAGATTACTACCCCATTGCAATGATCAATCTCATGCTGAATAATCTGTGCCGTAAATCCGCTGTACTTTCCATGTCTTGGCATAAAATCACTGTCTAGGTAATCAACTTCTATTTGCTCATATCTTGTACATGTCCTTACACCATCTAATGACAGACAGCTCTCTTTTGTGCTGTACTCACCTGATTTCTCAGTTATCACAGGGTTTACCATAGCAAACTGGAACGGTCCTGCCGCCACTACGATTATCGACTTATTTACACCTATCATATTGGCTGCCATACCGACACATATCTTGTCATTTGCCCTTAGTGTGTCTATAAGGTCTGTCACAACCTGCCTGTCTTCCTCAGTTGCAGGCTTCGCCTTCTTTAAGAAAATATTTTTGCCTTTTACAATCTTTTTAACCATAATCTTCTTCCTATCCTTCTTTAATCTCATATTATATTATAAATCCTCAATTCTCTCTTGAAAATCCTTTTTTATTTTTAGAGTTCGGGTGTCAAAACATGTTCTGCCACCCGAACCTTTTTAGCAATTTCAGTCTTTTATACATTAATAAACCAGCCGGTAACTTTTTCCGGCTGGTTTATATCATTTTATCAATTTTTCATTTCTACTATCCTACCTTTGCCATAAGTGCTCCGAAGTTAAACAGCTCGCCAAGAGAGCTGCTTATATTGCTTGGCTTTAATACATCCATGATTAAGAGCTTCATTGCTGTTCTCATCTCTGGCAATCCTGAACAGCTCAGCTGTATTTCTTGCGTCGCAGAGTGCATCGTGCATATGGCCTTTATATTCTATGCCAACGTAATTCAATGCCTTTTCCAAGGACATGACCTTCTCAAGACCTAGCTTATTGGTATATTCCTTCTGAAAATCGAACCATTTTGTCAGCTTTCCTTCCACAGCTTCGCTGTCATAATGCTTAAGCTCCATCTCAGAAGTAACCTGCTTGTAATCGTTGTCACTCCATGCATAAACCTCATACGCATCGCCATAGGTCTCACACCATTTTACAAACATCTCATATGCTGCAGCAAAGACCGGCGCACCGTATACCATCTGTGTACTTATGCCTGTCATCTCCTCATATCTTTTATATATAACATCATTATATTGAGGTCTTACAAGCGTCTTAAATTCACCAAGAACATCAAACTCATCATTCATGATAACTGCACCAATCTCAATAATCTCCGAACGGCAGATTTTTCTCTCTGCCTTATATCTGTCTGCTACCGGATTCATCTCCAAATCGACAATTATGTAATTCATATGCTTTTCCTCCCTGTGAGTATAAATATTAAACCATATAATCATTAAATCTGTACTCATCAAAATTCAATCTCTCCCTGCATACAGGACACCACAAATATTTTTTATGCCCTGCCGCCCTTGCCATGGACTTTTTTCTCGGTATCGGAAATTTAAGTCCACAATGAGGGCATACACAGGTTGAAATTGTAAATTGCTGTTTTTTCATAAGCTGTTCCTTTCTATACATGTGTTGATTTCCGTTCCTCATCTGTTAATTTCATTATACTCATCAGGTGTTCAATAAAAAGTACAGCCCATTTTTATTTTCTAGATAACAGGTTAATTCCTATTGTTCCTTAGATATCAAAACATATCATCTGTTTTTCAGATATGCAGCAACATAAAAGGCAGAATTCTAAACTAAAATAATAAGTACCCCTTTCACCAAATATCCAGTAAAAGGGGTACTTATCACTTTCTTATTTTATTCGTATTTTTTTATAAATTCGCATGCCGCATCCCTAAGCTGCATGACAACCTCTTCAGGTCCTGTCACCTTCACTTCACTGCCAAGACTGAACACCCAGCCGAAGAACTGTGGGCTTACGTTCACTTCGACATTTAGCCCGCTGTGCTCGTCATCCACTTTATAGAAAACAATATCTTTGCCAAATCTGTCTATAAACACACCACACATATAGTTAGCAAATTCTATGCTTACTCTTGTCTTCTTTCCCTGATACATTCCAAAAGTCGCCTTGGAGTATTCAGCCATATCAAAGCTTTTGAAATCATCCTTGCCGTCCCTGGCTGCTTCTTCAATGCAAATATGCATACACGGTAATGCTTAAGCTTGTGATCCCAGTCATCATAAGCGACCATGTAATAATTCTCATCATCCCACATAAGCACCCAAGGACTTACAACGAACCAGACACCTCCATGCCTTGGAACAAGCTTCTTATTGATATCCCACTTATAATATTTAAACCGTATTTTTTTATTCTGATTTATTGCACTATGTATATCATCCACATTGTAATATACGCTTTCATTCATGGTCTTAACACGGTCATTAATGAATACCTGACGTTGCAGCTGCTTTGCCTGATGCTCACTCACGAACTTCTTTATCTTTGCTATAAGTTCCCTTGACTTCGTTCTGGTTATAAACTTCGATGACTGAATTGCATCAATAAGAAGCTTTACCTCCGCCAGTTCAAACTCTCTCGAACCGACATGATAAAAAGTCTCTCTTCCGACCTGTTCCTTGATGATTTCGATTCCAAACTTATCCGTCATGTCCTGAAAATCAGCATAGATGCTTTTTCTCTCTGCCGTGACATCATATTTTTCAAGCTCTTCCATAATCTGCGGCATCGTAAGACCATGCTCATCATCGGTCTTATCGAGCATTATCTTCATGAGATAGCAGAACTTGAACTTTTGATTTGCACCTCGCGGCATCGGCAGTACCTCCTTTTGTGAACACTTTATTTCCGGCGTTGATAGTGTGCTGCAGCTGCCCTCCATCACTCCGATAATTTCTCTCATCCATATTGCATAATTATAATATTCCCTTTTCACATTATTTGCAAGATGATAACTAAGCTTAATCTGTCCTTATCTATGCGCTGACCTGCGTCTTTGCACTGTTATCTAAGACAATAATCTCATTCATCGATACATCAAAGACTGCTGCAAGTATAACAAGATTATCAAGTGTCGGCAGAGCCACGCCATGCTGCCATTTATAAATTGCCTGCGGTGTGGCAAAGCCGAAAATATCCGCAAGCTCCTTTACCGAGAGTCCTGCATCCGCTCTCATTCTTGAAATATTAACTCCTGTTGCTGCCATATTTATTGTCGGCATTGTCATTTTTTTCTCCTGTTCCGGCATTTTTTGCAGTACACATCTACAGCCAAAATGCCGGATGTGTACTACTCAGATGCCTTAAAATTATAGATAGGCTTCATCACATCAATGACATCCACAGATTCCTTGATTACATCTATAATGTCATCCAAAGATTTGTATGCCATTGGTGCCTCGTCCAATGTATTTTCATTTACAGAGGTTGTATATATTCCCTCCATCGTCTTCCTATATTCATCCAGCGCAAGCTCATTTTTTGCCTTTGTTCTGGACATAATTCTTCCGGCTCCATGCGGAGCTGAATAATTCCACTCAGGATTTCCCTTTCCGACTGCAAGTACACTTCCATCCCGCATATTGATTGGAATAAGCACCTTCTCACCCTTGTGTGCAGCTATTGCTCCTTTCCTCAAAATCATCTCGTCCGTGTCAATATAATTATGAATTGTATGAAATGCATCATATGAAGTCATTTGCGTTCGCTCTAAGATTATCTGAGCCATCTTCTCTCTGCTTCTCTTTGCAAAAGCCTGACATATTGTTACATCGTGCAGATAATCCTCCAGATATTTGCCCTCAAGATAACACAAATCCTCAGGCATGCTTGCAGGACTTTCATATACCTGCCAGTGAAGCTTCTTCAATGCATCCTGAATCTCATTTTTTCTCCCTTGCTCCTTGTAAGTACGAATAATTTCATCACGCTTTTCAAGATAATCTCCATACCCACGATTTAAGTTGATTGCAAGATGCTGATACAGCTCAGCGACCTGCTTGCCAAGATTCCTGCTCCCCGAATGGATAATCAGATATTTCGTGCCATCCGATGCCTCATCAATCTCAATAAAGTGATTTCCGCCTCCAAGTGTTCCAAGAGACCTCTCAAGACGTTTCGTATCCTTCAAATCCCTGTAGCATCGAAGCTCAGTCAGGTCAAATCTCTCCTGTCTTCCGTCCCATACTTCATGCCCTGACGGAATAAAGTGCGCCGCCTCATCCACCCTTTCAAAATCAATATCCTGTTTTCCAAGCTTGACTGTATACATTCCGCATCCTATATCCACACCTACAACATTTGGCACAGCCTTGTCAATAATAGTCATTGTTGTTCCGATAGTGCATCCCTTCCCGGCATGAACATCCGGCATAATACGAATCTTTGAACCCTCCGTCATGGCATAATCGCACATGCGTCTAATCTGCTCAATCGCCTCATCCTCCACTACCTTTGCATAGCATAGAGCTGTATTTACCTTTCCTTTTATTTCTATCGCATTCATTGTCCTTCCTCCTTCAAAAAAATACCGCCCACCTTTCATCTAAGGTAAGCGGTACGCTAAAACATGTCTATATATGATATACTGCCGCCGGCTATTCTCCGGCACCTGCTGCGATATCCAAAACACAATTTTCTCGTTCTTGCCCTGCCTTAAATGAGTGCATCAAATCAAAGCTCCACTCTCTATCACTGAGTGGTGCTAATGCTTTGCGTTCACTATGAAGCTGACTAAAACGATTAATTGCTGTCATGTCTTTTTCCTTCCTATCTCTGTGGAGTTTTCCCGCTCCGCTTTTCTCTTTCTGTATGTATGTAAGGATAGCACAAATTATTGGAGCTGTCACTATACTTGTGGTATAAAATATGTAAAATGGTTAAATATATTCTTAATTATAAATCTTATCTTTAATCACTTTCGGCAACACCAAACTTATTTATAAAATCCTCATAACCATTTACCCAGTCAAACTTTGTATCCTTTGATACAGCCTGGAAATGAAGTTCTCCACAATGTATCTTATTTCTTTCTAATTCTGTAAGGTCTGCCCAGGCCTTGCCAGCCTTTGTTTCGACAATAAAATAAATTCCAACAGATGGATCTTTCAAAGCATCTTTACGGCATACTACCGCCCAATCAGGACTATAATTGCCATATGGTGTATCAATTACGAATCCGCCCTTTTTCAACTTGGTAAAAAGCAACACATTTTCATTGTTCTCCAGCTTATGAGCAAATTTTGACTCACCTTCGCTGTCTAGCTTATAATACTCATTCATCGCAGAACTTCTATCTGATTTTGCTTTAAACACTCTCCATTCCTGCTCAAAATCCGCTTCTGTAATTGTGTCCACCTCAAATATATTACGCTCATCTAATTCATAACCTTTTATCACTTCATATGATGTAATATTTGAAGCCTTAGTATCATTAAGAATTCCTTTTATTAACTGAGTCACATCATCCAAAATATCCTGATTATTAAGCAAATCCCTCTTCGTAATCCCTTGCAAAATTTTGAAAATAGCAAGTCTAGGTAACATCGTATGATACATTATAAAATTTGCGATTTCAAAATCAGATTTTGGTTCCGTGTGGATTTCTACTTCCAGTTCCTTATCACCATAAGTTGACTCTTCCATCACAAACATCTGTGACGTATTAAATTTAGCTCTACCCATTTCAACCTTGTATTCATTTTTTGCTTTCTTAAATAGCAATGACTGATTAATCTGAAATATGCAGTCATCTATAAATTTATCTTTATCAATTCTAAATCTGTAAATAGAACGCTGCATAAGGTTCTCGCAAAGTCCACGATAAATCTTTTCAAACTCTCCCTGTGTTACATAAGCTCTTATTCTATTTTCATATGGTTTATTATCACCATTAGTAATCTCAATCTTTCTTGTACCTTTCTGCACCATCAGTTTCTTGAACTGTTTCTTAATTAATTCGGCGTGCTCATTTAATGTATCATCAACAAATATCATATTATCCAAAGTCTTGGTTATCTGCTGTGTTAAACCTTTCAATATATTGTCAGTATTCATCACTCCAACAGACACCAATTCCTCTTTAAGTATATCTACCAGCTCAGGACTAATTTTCTCTTCAGGAACTCCAGCAGACTTTAATGTCTCAATCAGAATATCAGCAGTAACTTCATCCTTGACAAAATGCATATTATCATTAAAGTCTTTTTGAAGTGCAGATGCAAAATGGTCATAATAATCATTTGCTATTACCGTCAGTTCATTAATTCTACGGTCAATACAACGATTGCCTGTATCGTCAACCGGCAGTCTCAGTCCTCTGCCAATTTCCTGCTTTTTAGCAATATCAGAGCCACCAGCCTTCAATGTACAAAGTGTAAATACATTCGGATTATCCCAGCCTTCTCTAAGAGCAGAATGCGAAAATATAAATGCAAGCGGCTCTTCAAAAGATATCAACTCATCTTTCTTTTCAAGAATAAGACTGATTCCTCTATCAATATCTTCCTGAGACTTTGCTTTGAGTTTCACATCACTATCATCTATGGAAGAATCCCAATCATCTACATCTACAACATTATTCTTTTTATCTCTGGCAAAATATCCTTCTCTGACAGCCTGCACATTCATATAATCCGGAAAATACTCTTTATTCATTTCCAATTCATTCACATGGGTAGTCACATATTTTTTGTACTCTTCATCAAAAATACGCAAGTATTCTCCCCTTCCATCTATAGCTGAATCATCGCGCACTTTATCTACCGCATCAATAAAGAACAATGTCAATGCCTTAATCTTTCTGCCCGAACGAATAATATTAAGCTGTTTAGTGAAATGATTTTGTATTGCCAATCTTATTTGAATTCGCACTGCCTCATTTTTCTCTATCTCATGGTTACTGTGTCCCAATTCCAGACCAAAAAATCCTTCCTTTGTAGCAATCGACAACGGTTTTAACTTATGTGGTTCTTCTGCAATACGAAAATCCTTGTACTGAGACAATCCACCGGATAACTCTTCAAGCGATGTTCCACCACTTACATTGAAAGTTTTAAATCTTATTGTTCCTCCCTGGTCTTGTGAAAACATTTCAATCTTAGCTTTCAAATCTGATGTAAATGCAAGGTATCTAACATATGGATAATCCTTGGGAATCACACCATAGACTGTCTTAACAACAATCTTTTTTACTAAATCCCTCTGATATGCTGCATATGAATCCAGCTTGTAAATCTGATTATACAGCTGCTTATGTGTAGCAGAATAACGTAAAGTAAAAAGTGGTTTTAATTCTTCAATAGCAACTAACGACTTGGATTTTTTCTTTGCAGTACCTTCAATCTTCTGTGGCTCATCTATAATCACAATAGGCTTTATGTATTTGATATCTTCCCACAAGTTCTGACCATATTCATCTTCCTTACGGATTTTGTTAGTGTCCTTGTTGAAAGCCTGAATGTTCATCACACATATACTCAAATCATTGCTTTCTACCAGCTTTGAACTAATCTGTTTTGGGTTGTTACTGTCATAGATAAAGCTATGCTTTCCAATATCAATATTATATATTCTCTTGAAATGGTCGGCTAATTGCTCCATTGATTTTTCGACACCTTTGCGAATGGCAATCGACGGAACAACTATCATAAACTTGCGAAATCCATACTCTTGATACAGCTCAAGAATCGTACGAAGATATACATACGTCTTTCCTGTACCTGTCTCCATTTCAATCGTGAAATTATTCCCATCTGCAAGTACATTATCAGCAAATAAATTATTAGAAAGCTGCACTTTTCGCAAATTTTCCAATAATCTGCTTCCAACAACAATATCATTATTTCTGACTGGATCGCCCTCGCCAAATTTACGGATACGACTAGGTCTGTAAATACCATCTACTCGCCTCGACAGACCTCTGAACAATTCCACAGCAGAGTTGATAGCCTGCATCTGATAGTCAAGGTCATCCTCAAATTGGAATGTGATACGTTTAGACATCTGTTTTTCCTCCTAATTCATCCTCTGCATCTTTCTGTTGCATATAAAAAATAACTTTTTGTGTTTCTATTTCATACCAGTTACATGCCATTTCATCATGTACCTGAAGTAAATTATCCATGATATCAATACTTACACTTTTCATAACTTCGTTCATCCGCCAATCCTCCTTGTGGCAGATGATACGTCTGCCATACTTTCTATATGAACTCTACTGTATATGTCGGCTTATTCGTTCCTGCATTTTTCTCAACCAAAGCTTTCAATTTTCTGAACGTCTCATCCTTTAAAGCAATATTATCCTGAAAAGATGAATCTCTGAAAATAAATTTAATCGGTAATGGGTCAAGTTTTGCAAGCTTAGAAACCAGCTCCTCTGTAATTTTCGTTTCCAAACATACCAGATAACTGCTGGCATAGAGATATGTACGACTGCCGATATCTGATAACTGCTCCAATCTTTCCGAAAGAGCAACATCACGTTGACGAAGCATTAGTTCATAAACTATATCTATATCATTTGCTCCCGGCATAAAGTCAACAAGGTCCGGAGTGTACTCAGATTGATTAATATTTAACTGTCCCAAATCCATAAGAGAATTCCATTTAATATTTGTGTCAGCGGTTCTAAATACTTTAAAGCCTATATCAATATCTGCATCGGGATGCTCTGACTTTATTTTTTCTCCTGCACGGCGGATGCGTTCTTTACCAACTGAACATATATTTTTATATTCATCCTTAAATGCAACCTTATTTTTCTCGATTTCTTCTGGGTATTGTACCATAATAAATTTTCGTTTTCCATTATCAAGACTATTTAAATTCATTATAGCGTGTGCTGATGTTGCACTTCCACTAAAAAAATCTAGAAATATACCATCTTTAAATGGAATACTTCCCATCAATGTGGTTATCAAATCAACAGATTTCGGATAATCAAAATACTTCTTTCCATTAAATAAAGCTTGAACTTCTGCATCTCCATTTGATATATTGGTTATTAAATCTTTTAGTGATGTTTTATTAAAGTCTCTAATTCTTGTATATATTTCATATCCATTCTTAGTCGTTGGTAATACAATTAAATCATAGCTCTCATTTTTTATTTTATTTTTCGACCATCTCCATGCATGATATTTATGAATACCATCTCCATTAGCATGCGGTGGTATTTCTATAAATCCATCTATCCGTTCCCCTATGTCTCCTGTTTTTATTTCCCCCGTCTCAATGTTATAAAAAATGGAAAATACCAAGTTTGGTCTAGTCTCCTCATTAAATTTTCTATTATGATTATACAAAGTATCTCCAATTGCAAATTTTCCCCTAGCATCTTCTCTTATGTCTTTATTAAGTCCCTTATATGTATCTGGCATTCTTGTCTTCGCATAATTAATATCAACACTTAAACCATATGCTTTAAAGGAATTTTTTGAATATACTAAAACGCTTTCCCATGTTTTAGCCGCTCCACATCCCGAAATTTGTCTCCCAGTGATATTAGATACCCAAACAAATTCATTAAGGAAATTATCTGTACCAAATATTTCATCACATATTTTCTTTAAATTATAAGCTTCATTATCATCTATACTAATAAATATAATGCCATCATCTTTCAATAAATCAAATGCAAGTTTAAGTCTCATATACATCATTGAGCACCATTTTGAATGAAACCTTCCACTCGTATCAGAATTCCTTATGAATTTATTTCCTTGAGAATCCAACAATCCGCTTTCATTTTCATACTCTGCTTTAGATTGAGAAAAATCATCATTATATACAAAATCATTTCCCGTATTATAAGGTGGGTCAATATATATTGCTTGGATAGAGCTGTAGTAATTCTGACGAATCAATTTCAAAATTTCCAGATTGTCTCCCTCAATATAAAGATTTTCTGTAGTCTCTGCATCCTTACTGTCCTCTGGAATAAATTTTAATGTTCTTCCAACAACATCCTCCTGTGCAAGCTTCTTTGCTTTCTTTTTCCCCGCCCATGTAAGCTCATATTTTTCACTTTCAACTTCCTTAAATTGTCCCAATTCCTCCCTCAGTGCTTCAAAGTCAACCTCTCCATCCTTTACCGCAGATGGAAAAATACTTTCTAACTTTCTTACATTATCATTTATAACATTGTTAATATTCTGATTTACTTTCTTGTATTCCATAGTGTCCTCCAACTTCTCATTTTCAGCACTATGACCCAGACATACACAGTAAAATCAGTAATTACAATATTACAAAAATTCTACTGCATATGCCATTTTTTTCATTCCATTATTCTTTTCTATCAATGCCTTTAACCGTCTGAATGTCTCATCTTTTAATGCAATGTCATCTTGGAATGCCGAGTCTCTGAAAATGAATTTGATTGGCAAAGGGTCTATCTTCGCCAGTTTATCAATTAATTCATCTGTAATCTTTGTCTCAAGACAAACCAAATAACTATCCGCATAAAGGTAAGTACGAGAGTACCCCCCCCCACGAAAATTTGTTCGATTTTCGATGATAAAGGTACGTCATTCTGTCTAAGCATCAATTCATATACAATATCTATATCTTTTGCTCCCGGCATAAAATCTATTGTATCCGGTGATGTTTCCATCTGTTTAATATCTATCTGTCCTAAATCTATAAGGGAATTCCACTTAATATTAGTATCAGCAGTTCTGAATACTTTGAATCCAATATCAATGTCAGCATCGGGATGCTCATCTTTTATTTTGTCTCCTGCCCTACGAATTCGTTCTTTGCCAATCTCACATATATTTTTATATCCTTGGCGAAATGCTTCGGACTTAATATCACATATTTCCGGCAACTGAATCATTATAAATCTTCGTCTAGCCGCATCTTCCATATTCTGTTGAAATACTGCCTGTGCAGAACTTGCAGAACCTGAATAAAAATCTAGAACCGTATCATCTTCATTAGATGCTATTGAAATTATTTTTGCTATTAACTCCCATGGTTTTGGTGTATCAAATACTGCAACACCACTAAACAATTCTTTTATTACTGCCGTTGCCTGCCTAGTAGTTCCAAATTTTTCACCTTGCCACAGATTTTCTGGTATTCTTCCTGGTTGATCACAAAGGTAAATCTTTCTAATAATTCCACTATTATCTGACTTAAATTTAATTTCTCCAGTTGCTATCTTTTCTTTTAAGGATTCTTCTGACCATCTCCAACCATTATCTGGTGGATCAATTATATTTCCATTCGGTGCAATTATATTGAAACATAAAGTTTTTCTATAATTCGGACTCCTGACGTCACCACTTCTCCAATCGCCTTTAGGATCACCATCAGGATTTGAATAATTCTTATTGTCGTCTATACTTCTATCAAAATAAAAATTTTTAACCTTATCTTTATTTTTTGCATAAACTAAAATGTGATTATACTGCCTTGAAAAATGTCTTTCATCATTTTTACTCTGCTGAGTATGTTTCCACACTATGTCAGTAATAAAATTTATATTTCCAAAAATTTCATCACATACTTCTTTTAAATTAGCCAACTCATTATCATCAATACATATAAAAATCGTTCCATCATCTGTCATTAGTTCTTTAGACACCTTTAATCTAGGATAAATACTGTCTAACCACTTCGCATGAAAACGATTCTGAGATTTTAAGTTTTTTGTAAATCTTTGACCTAACTCATCAATATTTTTCTCCAATTTACCAGATTCTTGCTCAGATATTTTAAAATAATCATTGTATAAAAAATCATTACCTGTATTATATGGTGGATCAATAAAAATCAATTTAATTGCATTATAATAATTCTGGCGAATCAGCTTCAAAACTTCCAGATTATCTCCCTCTATATATAAATTTTCCGTAGTATCTGCATTTTTGCTATCCTCTGGAATAAATTTTAATGTTCTTCCGACAACATCTTCCTGTGCAAGCTTCTTTGCATTCTTTTTTCCTGCCCATGTTAATTCGTACTTTTCGCTTTCAACTTCCTTAAATTGTCCCAATTCCTCCCTCAGTGCTTCAAAGTCAACCTCTCCATCCTTTACCGCAGATGGAAAAATACTTTCTAACTTTCTTACATTATCATTTATAACATTGTTAATATTCTGATTTACTTTCTTGTATTCCATAGTGTCCTCCAACTTCTCATTTTCAGCACTATGACCCAGACATACACAGTAAAATCAGTAATTACAATATTACAAAAATTCTACTGCATATGCCATTTTTTTCATTCCATTATTCTTTTCTATCAATGCCTTTAACCGTCTGAATGTCTCATCTTTTAATGCAATGTCATCTTGGAATGCCGAGTCTCTGAAAATGAATTTGATTGGCAAAGGGTCTATCTTCGCCAGTTTATCAATTAATTCATCTGTAATCTTTGTCTCAAGACAAACCAAATAACTATCCGCATAAAGGTAAGTACGAGAGTACCCCCCCCCACGAAAATTTGTTCGATTTTCGATGATAAAGGTACGTCATTCTGTCTAAGCATCAATTCATATACAATATCTATATCTTTTGCTCCCGGCATAAAATCTATTGTATCCGGTGATGTTTCCATCTGTTTAATATCTATCTGTCCTAAATCTATAAGGGAATTCCACTTAATATTAGTATCAGCAGTTCTGAATACTTTGAATCCTATATCAATATCAGCATCGGGATGCTCAGATTTTATCTTGTCTCCCGCTCTACGGATGCGTTCCTTGCCTAGCTCACATATATTAGTCGGTTTTCCTATTTTTTTTAGAACTTGAGTCAAATCAGCTTCTCTACCACTTAATTCTGGATACTGTACTAAAATATATTTTCTATTTCCGTTATCCTCTGCATTTAATTCAATTACAGCTTGAGCTGTCGTTGATGAACCGCTAAAGAAATCCATAGTTATATAATTGTCTCCTAAATAAGATAATAATTCTTTAATCAATTGCACTGATTTCACAGTATCAAATCCCACACTCTCACCCATCAATGTATTTAAAGTATCTTTTCCATTCTGTGCCGTACCCACATTACTTGCAAGTAATAAAGACCAAAATGGTATATATCTAACTTTATCAATTTCATCTTCTGGATATATTGCCTTTTTTACTACACCATCAACTACTTCTACTTTACCATTTTCTTCCAGAATTTTGGCTGTCTCCTGACCTATTTGCCATCGTTTTCCATCTCTCGGATACTGTCCTAAAATAGGAAATTTCATTGTCGGACGGCTATAATCACCTGAATCTGATTTTTCTATTATTTCAAATCGGCACCTTCCAAATTTTCCCATATGTGGATAATTTAATCCAGAATCTTGCTGTTTTAAACAAAAACCTTTAATATTTGCTTTATTTTTCGCATACATCAATATAGGTTCTGTCTTTTTTTGTAAATTAAATTTAGCAATTCCAGAATTAATAGGCTGTGTTGTAGACTCCCATATTAACTCCCCAATAAAATTTTCTTCATAAAACACTTCATTGCAAATCAATCGAAGATTTGATGATTCTTTATCATCTATAGAAATTAGTATAATCCCATCCTCTGTAAGCAATTGCTTAGCAATAAACAATCTTGTGTACATCATCGACAGCCATTTTGCATGAAATCTGCTACTATTTTTTTGATTTACCGTATATCTCTCGCCATCAGCAGATTTTATATTATCAAGTAACTGTGCATCCTTAACAGAAATTGTATAATTATCATTATAAATGTAATCTTTTCCTGTATTATACGGTGGATCAATATAAATCATCTTGATAGCACCATAATAATTCTGTCTAAGCAGCTTCAAAACTTCCAGATTGTCACCCTCAATATAAAGATTCTCCGTAGTATCCGCATTCTTGCTATCTTCCGGAATATATTTTAATGTTCTTCCGACAATATCTTCCTGTGCAAGCTTCTTTGCATTCTTTTTTCCTGCCCATGTAAGCTCATACTTTTCACTTCCTACTTCCGTATGCTGTCCTAATTCCTCTTTTAAAGCTTCGAAGTCAACTTCTCCATCTTTTACTGCGGATGGGAATGCCTCAGCCAATTTTTTCACATTGTCGCCAACAATATCATTAATCCGCTGTGATACCTTGTTATACATAGCCTATATCCTCCTTAACGTAATCTATTTTTATACTATTTTATCAATCTTGTCACTTTTTCTATTGCTTCCAGCGTGTTCACTTTTTTATTTATATATGCAACTTTTGCCTCATCATCAAAACCCACCTGTATTTTTCTTTTTGCTCCCGTAGCTATCGTAATTTCTACATAATCATATTTTAATTTTTTCCCTTTAGGCTTTACCTCAAATGTACAAATGCGATAACCTCTTCTTTTTCTTTCAACAACACTATTAACAGTTACAGCCCTAGATGATGTGTCTTGTATTTTTTGCATTTTCGCTACATTATTAGATTTTTTTGTAGCTGATTTTCTAAATGTAGTTCCACTTTCCTTAAGATTATTCGCTGTTCTCCTCAACACACTTTCATATTGTGTTTTTTTCTCCTCATAATGGCTCGTTGATGAATCTAGCTCAAAATAATTACACGTTCTCCACGAATTATAACCATCAACCGGAAGATACAATGGTCGTTTCATACACGATTTATCTTCAGAATTATAATAACAACAATCTTTACAATCAATACGTCTTTTTAACGTATTATCATGCTCTATTACAAAACACTTCTCATATCCCCACGCCATAGTAAACCCACTCCTTGCATCACAATTCTTCACAATCTAAATTATCAATCGATGTCTTTATTAATTTATTGATTTTCATTCGTTCAGCATTTGTAACTGCCGTCCTTAATTTTTCCCTTGCCATAACAAGTTCCATATATTTTTTACATATGCGGGCGCTCCTGTCGTTATCATACCAGCTATTCCCTTCAAGCAATTTTTCTGTATGAATATATGCCTTCTCATTAACAATCATATATGCTTTATAAAACCACTCTTTATAAAGTTGCACTTTATTAGTCTTATTTTTCAGCGTTGCATAATTCATATATGCAAGAAGTCTGTCCTTATTGCGGTCTGGAACGCCTCTCATATATTTATCTGTGAGCAATGTCTGCTCTACAACAATCTGCACACTTTCAGTCTGACTGAGTCGCTTGACTGCAAATGAATATACTTCATCCTTTGCATCATGCATATAAATCACACATAAGGGTTTTATAAGATTCTGATACATAGCTGCAATAAAATTTGCATCCTTTATATTTGATAATTCTATATCATAAAACTGTATAACCTGACAGCGATATTCTTCATTATTTACCGACGGAATCTCATCCCCTGCAATCTGATACTCTAGTTTCACAGATTTAATAGCATCCTTTATTCTCTTTTTATCATTAGGCTTTAAGTCCTTTGGAATAAAATCCTTTAATGCTGCGCTGACATCCAGCCTATATACATCTGGTAAATTGAACATAAATATCGCCTCCCGTACACATACCCTTTATTCAACTACTAAGAATGAAATTAATTCAAAATCATCAGCTGTCTCATCAGCAAAGACATTATTAAATCCTCCAAAATCGAACATCAGCTGAGCAGCTTTTGACTCCTCTTCCCCCTTAATTGACTTAATTGCTTTATTCAACAAATTTGAATAGAACTGCATATCCTTGACATTATTCGTGCGTATAAAAAATTTTTGAAACAAGTCCATTACTGGTTTATTCTTTCCATAGCAAAGCTTACGAAACTGCTTAACTACTTCTCTTGCCTGTCCATTTCCGAAAAGTACCTCACCATAATTTTTTATATATATCAGATAATATGGATATAATGAACTGTCGGATTTAGGCTTATTAGCATCATTGCGGTGCTTGAAACAGAATAACACACCTGCGTTATCTCCATCTGTTACAGAATACACACCTTTCGGAACTTTCTTAATCTCTGGTACATTCTGGATATATTCTGAAAGCTCATTCAAATACTCATTCATATTCAAATCAGTAAGTGAAATATTGTCGTTCGCATCTTCTATATCAATTACTTCTTCTTTCAATCTTTCAAGCTGTCGTTTTCTAAAATTGAAATCATTCATTTCAGGTGTAAGCACATCTTCGTTACCGGTGGATACCAGATTCAGCGTAACCATTTTACCTTTTACTCTTGCTTCCAATCCAAGATATTCGTTTAACTCCATATTAGGGAAAAAGTTAATCATCTGGATTTTTTTATTCTTACTTCCTATACGGTCAATGCGCCCGAATCGCTGGATTAGAGACACCGGGTTCCACTGGATATCATAATTGATAACTGTGTCACAGTCCTGCAAGTTCTGCCCTTCAGAAATACAGTCTGTTCCAATTAATAAATCAATCTGCTTCTCTTCCGGAATTTCCTTTTTCATCTTCGATACTGGTGAAAACGCACATAATATTGAATTAAAATCACTATCCACATTCCTATTATTTGTGACAACTCTCTTACCTGTAACACATGCTGAGTATACGCCTAAATCCTTCATATGCTCCGAAAGCCTACTATACAAATAATCTGCTGTATCGGCAAATGCTGTAAATATAATAATCTTGCGGTTACCATCATTGTATGGCATCTCATTGACCTTTCTTTCCAAGATGCCCATAAGATCTTTAATTTTCTGGTCTCTCTGCTCGTCAAGGATACGTTTTGCACTTTTATGAATCTTGGTAATAATGAGTTTATCACTGGCTAAATCTTCTAAGTAATCATCCACTCTTAAATGCTTGACATCTATCTCATATTTTCCTTCAATATATATATCCTCTAAATCGTCATCGTCAATGTCTGCATCGTCCTCAGATACATTTCCGTTCCCTTTCAGCAATAGTTTTTCTGTACGCTCAATTCTCTCTAATAATCTACGAAGAGTCTCTTCAAATGAATACACAGAACTTTCCAATCGTTTGAAAAGGTTGAATCTATGAAGAATGATCATTCCATTAGCTTGTGTATCAAAATTCATATCACCACCATGCTTACCTTTGAGTGAATACTTTTCAATGTACAGTTTCTTATATTCCTCTTTGATATATCTTGTAGGAGTATATACACTCAGAATCAAAGCCTCAAGAAGTTCGTTAGTCTCCTTAAAATGTAAAAGTTCCTTTTTGGTATCAATATCACTATTATATGTATCCGGTTTATTCTTTTCAGGAAACTGACCTACACCCTTATCACCATAATAACTGGTAATATGCTTTCTACTGCGCGATATAGTCATAAGTTCCAGCAACTTATAGAAATCAGATGGCAGACTATCTAACAACTGGTCTTTCTTATGGTTTGGAACCTTTTCCCAAGCATTAATGCTCGCTGAAGTCCTGCGCAAAAGATTTTCAACGCTTGTAATCCCTTGCTCTTCAAATGCAGAATCTTTATCTCTTGTAATAATGCTTATCTGATTTTTCAGGTCAACCAAGCTATTATTTACAGGAGTTGCCGATAGCATCAGCACCTTTGTATTATTATTGCCATGCTTAATTACGTCCTGCATCAGTCTTGCATATCGTGTCATAATTAACTGATCGTTATCATCATATCTGTCATTTCTATTACGAAAATTATGTGACTCATCAATAACTACAAGATCATATAATCCCCAGTCAAACCGACCAAGGTCTTGCCCTGACTTCGACATTCCACTATATCTGGACAAATCGGTATGAAACATAATCCTGTAATTGAATGTCTCATGCAAAAATGAATCCTTGTAATCACCTCTGAAAGAATTCCAGTTATCATAGAGCTTGGCAGGAGTAAGTACAAGAACTCTATTCATTCCAATCTCAAAGTATTTTATAATCGCAAGTGCCTCGAATGTCTTGCCAAGACCTACAGAATCCGCAATAATACATCCCCCATAGGTATTAAGCTTTCGAATTGCAGATACCACACAATCCTTCTGAAAATCATATAATGCATTCCAAATTTCTGTCTTTTTGAACCTGACACTATCTCTCTCAAAACGCTCTACCCCCACATCAAGCTGATTTCCAAACAATTCATTCAATGTGAAGTAATACAAAAACTCTGGTGCATGCTCTTTATAAACATATTGCAGACTGGCAAGCAATTCATTCTTGTAATCTACAGACACCTGCTCATTGAACCAAACCTTCTTAAAGGTTTCCAAAATTCCTAATATCTGCTCCTTATCAGCACTACCATTTAATATCGTATCAAAGTTAATATTGTTCAAAGTATCTCTGTTACTCTTCCCCGCAACTTCTAGTGATGAACTCCCCTGAATCATAAAATCATCATCTATTATAAGGACGTTTCCACCTATGCGAATACCTGTATTGACCTTACGAATATTGACATGCTTCTCAATAAAATCATGCATACTCTTAGCTTTGAAAAAATGCTGTAGCTTATTCTTCTCTGTAATATCATATGCGTTGAACAACACATCCGTCGGATTAATCTCAAACTCATGAGATATCTCTGATTGGTGAGGTAGAAATTTCACATCACGAATTACAAAATTAATCTCTTTTACATTCTGCAAGTTTTTTTCCAATAAGGAAAATACAGATATGGTCAGCTTATCATTAATAATATTAACCACTGCATCTTTCTTATTTTGAAGAACTTCATTAATTCTCTGTATCATCTGTTCATTTGAATTTATAGTGCTCATAATGTACATCCTCTTAGACTACCAGTTTATACCAACGTCCTGAAACCATTGTTATCACATAAAATATTTACATTGATTAAAATATTCCCTTGTCTCTTCTTTCATCAAAACAACAAGCTTATCAACCTTATTTTCTTCTCTGAATTCTTTCAATCCTTCAATATAATCATTACGATTTTTGTCTAGAATTATAAAAGGGTCTACATCAGGATATTTCAAACTTTCACGAAATATCAGCATTCTTCCCGTTCTTCCATTTCCATCCTGAAACGGATGTATCGACTCATACCTCGCATGAAAACGTGCTAAAGTTTCTATGTTTTTATCCTGCTCGTTATACCATTTCAAAAGCTTTTCCATCTCTGATTCGACATCTGCCGGAAGCACAGTTCTGTACATTCCAACCATATTTGGACGTTTTTTATAATCACCAATAGCATAACCATTAGCACGATCCTCAAATACGCCAGATTTCAATTCGTAATGCAGCTTTTTGATAAGTTCTTGTGACAGTTCTTCATCAAACGTATCTAACATGTAATTAAACATGAGAAAATGTCCATTCATCTCCTCAACGTCTTTTGCCCTATAATAATCATCGCTTTTTGGCAAAGTTCCATTGTCAAAAAGTGAGGCTGTCTGTTCCAGTGTCAATGTACTTCCCTCAATTTTATTTGAATTGTATGCCATAACACGCTGTGTATAAGCATAAACACCTGAACGGTCAAACCTTTTTCTCTCAATCATAAAACGCTCAATCAGCCATTCTTTAAAATCTGACATTCTATGCCCTCTCCCCTATCCAAAATATTTTTGCATCGAAAAATCGAAGAAAAGCTGTATTTCCCCTAGTGATTTTGAACTGCAACTTTTATTTTTTACATTTACCGGTAACATGTCTTTTCTCCGTTTTTATCTAAAATATTTTTCACTGTATAATGTTATAAATATATCCCACTTAATAATCTCCACGCTCATTAACCATGTAAGCACATTGACTCACTTACGCTCATCATATCACACTTGTGTGCCAAAACGATCCCTCAATCTTGCATAATATACGCTCCAACTTTCGGTATTCTCGTATATTTTAGAGGCCTTTTATATTCTTTCTGCACATCTATTTTAATCATACCTGCATAATAATGTTGATGAGTTTATTGTATAATATCAGGGTCAAATGAGGGGCAAAATACCTTTTGACCTTCATATCATTGTATTACATTATTACAATAATAGCAACATCAATGTTTTGTGCTTTCAAAAGCGTTCATAACTTTTATTATACTCATTTTATGTCCAATAAAAAGTACACCAATAGCCACAATTACACAAATCCTGTGCACTTAGTATTTACTGGAGTTGCATCAATTAATACATTTATTACACTGAACCATGCAGGTCTTAAAGACGATATCATGACAATATTAGCCGGAGGCATGGTAAGAGTTAACACCAATACCTTTAAAAATGATTTTTCAACCATAGCATCTAAGGATGACTCACTGACAGCACTTATTCATCTGAGATATCTTGGATATGATTCAGACAAAAAGAAAGCATTTATACCTAATTATGAAGTCGCAACAGCATTCGAAGCTGCACTTCAAACAGGAGAATGAACCGAAATAGCCAAAGCTATTTCAACATGTGACGAGCTGCTAGATGAGACCATTGATGGTAATGCCGATAGAGTCGCCGAACTTATCGAACTTGCCCACGATACCTACACCTCCGTCTTAAAATACAATGACGAGACCTTCTATGACATGTAATACTGCGCCTGTGCATGCCACAGCTCATAATACTTGCCATCCTCATCCGCAACCAAGCTTTCATGTGTCCCCTGCTGTATTACGGCACCTTCATTGAACACGATTATCTCATCGCAGAACCTGCACGATGACAGGCGGTGGCTTATATATATCGCTGTCTTGTCTCCGACTATATCATTGAACTTAGAATAAATCTCCGCTTCCGTTACAGGGTCAAGCGCCGCTGTAGGCTCATCAAGAATTATAAAAGGTGCATCCTTATAAAGTGCCCTTGCTATGGCAAGCTTCTGCGCTTCACCGCCCGATATGTTGACCCCGTTTTCGCCGTAATCAGTGTAAAGGTATGTCTCAAGTCCCTGCGGCATTTTCTTTAGATTATCCTCAAACCCTGCATCCTTAAGGCACTTCATTACATGCTTCTCATCGTATTCCATCCCCGATGCCACATTCTCTCCAAGCTTTAATGCGAGCAGCTTAAAATCCTGGAACACAACCGAAAATATATTCATGTACTCTACATAGTTGTACTTGCGTATGTCTATTCCATTTAAGAGTATCTCACCCTCTGTAGGGTCATACAAACGGCAGAGAAGCTTTATAAATGTAGTCTTTCCGCTTCCGTTCATGCCCACTACAGCAAGGCGCTTCCCAATCTTGAACTTTATATTTACATTTTTAAGCGCATAATTGTCGCTTCCCGGATATTTGAATGATACATTCCTAAACTCGACATCATACTTCCTGTCGCTGCGTTTTTCTACTGTCAGGCTTCCCTGATACATATCGTTGGGTATGTCAAGGAATTCAAATATCTGTTTCAGGATAAACGCATTATTGCGCATATAGCCAAGCATCTCTACAAGGCTTGAGACACCATATGCTGTTTTCTGTACGGATGCTATGTACTGCGTTACTGCTCCTGCGCCGAATGCACCTGCAAGTGCCTTCAGGCATACAAACACATATACTATGCCTGAGAACATCATTGAGATTGCCGCCGATGCCGCTTTTAAAAGTCCCTGTTGACCCCAGCCAATCTTAGCAATCCTGCTTTTCGAGTTAAAGCCCGATTCCTTGTCAAAACAGTATTTGACGCACATTTTATCCAGCCTGTACGTCCTCACATCCATCGCCACATCACTCTTACCACCAAGAAATCCCCAGAAAAGCAGTTTATTATTTCCCACCCGCAGGTCATCCCTTACCAGATATTTATCCGCTTTATTAAGAAGAACAGGTGATATATAAGTGATTAATACCAATGATATTATCACAAGCAGCACAACAACTGGATTGTCAAGCAGCGCATATGCTCCGCTTGTATTTGATACACGGCAAGTAAAAAGAGATATCGTAAGACCGATTCCACCGATGGCAGTGAGTACAGCCTTACATATGCCGCCGTATATTATTAAAGATGTACTGATTCCAAAACCCATGCTCTGATACTGTCTTATCAAGGAGCGCTGCTCTGCCGTCTTAGTATCATCAAATTTTTCAAAATCCATATCCAGCATTTTTTTTGCGTATATATGCTCTAAATTATCCCATGTTACATGGTCGTTGTATATTCTTCTGATTTTATACAATATGGCAGATACAATACCAATCACTGCCGCCGATGTAAGTGTTATGAGAACCAGAGCTTTAAGCTTTTCCGGATTTCTCTCATTTGTGAGTTCATCAATCAAACATGCCGATAAATAAATGCCGACATAAGGTGTGAGAGCCTCCCATGCCATAATTGCAATGTACACTATTACATGCACCGAGCTGGCCGCATAGTATGTCTTAAGAGCCCTTCTCGTAAATCTTACTGACTCAATACATGACAGCTTATTTTTACTCTTGTCCATCCTCATTGTCCCCCTCTGTGTAGTACCTGCTCTGTATCTCATACAGCTTAGCATACTCGCCGCTCTTCTTTAACAGTTCTTCATGTGTGCCTTCCTCAATAATCCCTGAATTTCCAAGCATTATTATTCTGTCACAGAAACGTGTTGAAGCAAGTCTATGTGAAATATATATCGAACTTTTTCCATTTGCAAGTTCATTATACTTCTCATACATCCTCGACTCGGCAATAGGATCAAGTGCAGCGGTAGGTTCATCTAGCACAATAAACGGTGCGTCTTTATACAAAGCTCTCGCAAGCATAAGTGACTGCGTCTCGCCTCCCGACAGCATAACCGCATCTTCATATACCTGCCTGTTAAGATGTGTCTCATAGCCACCCGGTAGTTCTTCTATCTTCCCGGCAATACCTGCTTTTACCGCACATGACTTCACACGAGCCATATCTATATCCTCGTCCGTCTGTGCAATATTCTGTGCTATTGAACCAGGAAGCAGCGCAAACTCCTGAAACACAGCAGCAAACATCATATAATAATCTTTTCTGTCATAATCACGTATGTCCTTTCCGTTTAGAAGAACTTTTCCTTTATCAGGATTCAAAAATCCACATACAAGCCTGACAAGTGTTGTCTTTCCTGCACCGTTAAGTCCCACAACAGCAAGCTTCTCACCCGGATGAATTGTCAGATTAATATCTGTCAGCGTATCCTTACAAGCACCGGGATATCTAAATGATACATTTTCAAGCCTGATTTCATACTTTTTATCCGTATCAACCTCCAGATGCTCACCATCTTCAAATCGAAACGGCTCCTCATATTCAAGGAATTCCCTCGTAATGGATATATTAATTGAATGCAAGTGCAGATTGTTAAATTCCTGCAAAATTCCTGTAATCCACTGTGCAAAGCCACCCACTGCCGTAAAAAGCAGAAGAAACGTGGCAACATCAATTTTTCCATTTACTACCATCCCAATAAGATACATATATGCCGCTGCATTTCTTATGAATGTAAGAATTACGTCAAGCAATGTGACACATAAAAGTACATTCAATTTTCTCGATTTATACGCAATATATGCCTTCATAGTTTTAGCATACAGCTCCTCAAGCCACCCACGCAGACCAAAAATCCTTATATCCTTGGCAGCACCAAGCTCATCCTCAGTCCTCAAAATATATCGTAAGTGGCTTTCATACTCCGCCTTCTCTTCGTAATGCTTATATGAATATCTGTTAGAGCAGTTTCCTGCAAAATAGCTTATAACAGCCGTCACAAGCACAATGACAAACAGAACAGGCTGTACACTTGTAAGCAGGCTCAGATATATCACAAAACCTGCTATATCAGTTATCAGCCCCTCAAATATCGTCCATATTGCCTCTGTAGATGAACGCTGCTTCTGCACGCTCTCGCACGCATTGTCATAATCCTTCTTAAATCTGTCATTTATTATATTAGAATAAGAGGTTGTAGCAGCCTTTTTGTTTATCATTCCCAGAACCGCACTTCTTATCGTGGCTCTCACGTAAACGATATTGTTCTTAACATACGCCGCTGCCGCCGACACAAGCATTGTACACAGCGTAAATGCTGTTATTATAAGAATCAGCTTTCTGACATCCGCCCCCTTTGTGACTGTACCTAATATTACAGGCACCACATACAGATTCAAAACGTTTGTAACCAGCGCAAATACCGCTGACAGCAGACAAAGGAATATCATTTTCCCTTCATTTATCTGCCACGCCGTCTTTATCATGAACCATGAATTTTGTAACATGTTATACTTTGGCTTGGAATTTTCTTCCTGCGTATTTTCATTGCTCAATATTATCCCCTCCTCTATAAATGTCATGCTTAATATATACCACAAAAAAACGCCCCCTAAATATTTAGGGGACGAATTGTAAATCTCAGGTGATGAACTGCATATAAAAAACATTTAAGCTGTTTATGCCGACATAACAAGACATTCCATATCATACCTGCGGCAGCAATATCTCTGTCGTGAATGCGCCATCCTCACTGTTACGGCTAAGATAGCCATCAAGTCTGTCCACTATCGCATCGATTCTCACAAGTCCGAAGCCGTGTCCTTCTCCTTTTGTGCTGTGAAACAGCCTTCCATCCTTCTTCATCTTCTTTCCTGCCGTAAAATTCGTAAACGAGATGTATAGCTGCGTATTCTTCATATCCATGTACACTCTTATCATCCTCTGCTCCTTTGGCAGCTTCATGCTCGCATCAATCGCATTGTCAAAAAGATTTCCTATGATACAGCATAAATCTATCTCCGATGTCTTTAATTTCAGAGGAATATGTGCATCAGCAATGACACTGATATCCTTGGATTTTGCAAGAGATATCTTAGAATTAAGTATAGCATCGGTCATCGGATTTCCTGTCTTTATCACTGTATCTACCGTTGTCAAATCTTCATCTAACAAATCGAGGTAATTTCTTATCGCATCCAAATCTCCGGCTGCTGCATAAGCTTTCATAGTCTGTATATGGTTGCGGTAGTCATGCCTCCAGCCTCTTATCTGGCGATACATATTATCGACTTCCCTGTAATGCGTTTCAATAAGCTCCTGCTGATATGCGGCAATCTGTCTGTCTATCCTCTTCGAAAAAAATGACATAATCCGTTCCTTTCACAAATGTACCTATCCTCTATAGCTTTATTATCGCTCTGTTAACTGCATCGAATGCTCCTCTTGGAAGAGGTATTTCCGTACCGTCTGCAAGTTTTATCAAAGCTTTCGTCACACGGCTTATCTGCGTGAGATTTACAATACATGAACGTCCTACCCGCAAGAAACGCTCATCTAATTCCTTTTGCAAATCCGACAGCGTCATCTTGAATGTATACTCCTGTGCGGCATGAACTGTGACATAATTTCCCAACACATCAGCATATCTTATCTGATATATCGGTATACGTACCAGTTCGCCTACGAGTTCCATATTTATCATTTTTTCATTCTTAGAGAGCTTTTCGACCGCCCTGTCAAGCACCGATAAGAGCTTTTCCTTTTTTACAGGCTTCATAAGATAGTGAAGTGCTGCCACTTCATAGCCCTCCGCTATATAATCGGAATAGCCTGTTATAAACACAATCTGCACATTGTCATCCTGCTTGCGCAGCTTCTTTGCCATGGCAACACCGTCCATATCGCCCATCTCTATGTCAAGCAGAAGTATATCATAATCCTTCCTGTCATCATAACAGAACATAAAATTCTCCGCCGACTCAAATGTCGTTATATGAACACTATGCCCCTGCACAAGCGCCCACTCATCTACCATATCATATATGTATTTTCTGTCCGCTTCGCTGTCGTCACAGATTGCTATATTATAATTCATAATTCTCCTTTGCTGATGATTGTTCGATTTTCTTTGCTTCCGGATATTAAGCCTGTATTTTTATAATTTGACTGACCGATTTTTATATATATGTTAACCTTTAAATATATTTCCTGTTTCTAAAGAGACTGAACCGCCACCCGGCTTTTTCTGATATCTTATATCATATTATGACATTCCTCTCAATAAATCAATAACAGCCTTACTATGCCTCCTGCCAATTATGCAGACGTATTTATCCTGCACTTACTGCGCTGCAAGCTCAGCCTTTTCAATAATTTCATCATCGGTTAAGCCCGCTGTAGTTGACATATGATTTACAGCGTTCTAAACTGGACTGTTTATTTTTATCTAAACTAGATGTTTTAATTGCACCAGTTTTACTGTATTATAGCGCTAAATTCATGAAGCGGTGCCGCTGCATGACAGACACCAAAATAAATATCAGATACAGTTCATATTCGGAAAATAAGTTCGGACGCAAATCCTTCAAACTGCCTATCAGCGGCAATACTGTAAGCATTGCTGGATTATATATGGGTATAAAAATCCAGGCTATGGACTGCTCGGAAATGGAGATTATATTATGGCAACAAGATATGAACTTAACAAGGAACTGGCACAGATGTTAAAGGGCGGTGTTATCATGGACGTGACAACACCTGAACAGGCAAAGATTGCCGAAACAGCAGGTGCGTGTGCTGTAATGGCACTTGAGCGCATACCTGCTGATATAAGAGCCGCAGGCGGCGTATCAAGAATGAGCGATCCTAAGATGATCCACGGCATACAGGAAGCCGTGACAATTCCTGTAATGGCAAAATGCCGTATCGGTCACTTTGTTGAAGCCCGGATACTCGAAGCCATTGAAATCGATTACATAGATGAGATCGAAGTTCTCTCTCCTGCCGATGATGTCTATCATATCGACAAGACACAGTTCAAGGTTCCGTTTGTCTGCGGTGCCCGTGACCTTGGTGAAGCACTCAGACGTATAAGTGAGGGGGCATCCATGATTCGTACAAAAGGTGAACCCGGAACAGGTGACGTAGTTCAGGCTGTCCGTCATATGAGAGCCATGAATGCTGAAATCCGCCGTATCCAGAATCTCCGTGAAGATGAATTGTACGAAGCAGCCAAGCAGTTACAGGTTTCTGTGGAGCTTGTAAGATATGTACATGACCACGGAAGACTCCCGGTCGTCAACTTCGCAGCCGGCGGTGTTGCAACACCTGCCGATGCAGCTCTTATGATGCAGTTAGGTGCTGAGGGCGTGTTCGTAGGCTCAGGAATATTCAAATCCGGTAATCCTGCAAAACGTGCATCCGCCATTGTGCAGGCAGTCACCAACTACACTGATGCAAAGTTCATCGCAGAACTATCCGCAGACCTTGGCGAAGCAATGGTCGGAATAAATGAGAACGAGATTGCACTTCTTATGGCTGAAAGAGGAAAATAATATTATATGGAGGATTAAGTATGGCAGTCGGTATATTGGCACTCCAAGGAGCTTTTGTGGAACACGGACAAATGCTTGACAGACTTGGAGTGGAACATTTTGAGATAAGACAGCTTCGCGACCTTGAAAAAAAGCCAGACAGACTTATTCTGCCCGGTGGAGAAATCACTGTAATGAACAAGCTCTTACATGAACTAGGGTTGTATGAACCGATAAAGAAGCTGATTGAGGACGGTATGCCTGTATTCGGCACCTGTGCAGGAATGATTCTTCTGTCACGCAATGTCGAGGATGGAAGTACCTGCTTTGGCACAATGGACATCTGCGTGCGCAGAAATGCCTACGGAAGACAGCTAGGAAGCTTCTACACTGAAGACAGATTCGATGATGTCGGAACTGTTCCCATGACCTTCATCCGTGCACCTTTTGCCGAAGCTGTCTACGACAATGCAAAGGTTCTCGCAACTGTTGACGGACGCATTGTAGCGGCACGTCAAGGCAGACAGCTTGTCACAGCATTCCACCCTGAACTGACTGATGACACATCAGTGCATGAATATTTTATGGCTATGTAGAACACATACGACATGCTTAATAGAGTCTTATTTTAAGCTGTTTTTCCCCTTTAATATTCTAGACTATTCTCTTTTAATAAGAAGTCGAATAAATTTAATATCAAAATTCCTGATTCATTGTAATGGGTAGGTCCATCCTTTACAATGATTATCTTCTTAAATGAATCTCCAATACTTTGAAGCGATAACTGCTCCTGCTCCTCTTTTTCCTTCGTTGGCAAAGCCAATGCAGATTGAATATATAACCTCTTAGAGCCTTGATTACATACAAAATCTACTTCCAACTGCTTTTGTACCTTTTTCTTATCCTCATTACAATAGTTAAATTCAACCATGCCAACATCGACATTGTATCCTCTTATGAGAAGTTCATTGTAAATAATATTTTCCATAATATGTGTTTCTTCATATTGTCGGAAGTTGATTCTAACATTTCTTAAGCCGCAATCCGTAAAATAAAATTTCATTGGCGTACTAATATATTTTTTTCCTTTTACGTCATAACGGTTCGCCCTACTAATTAAAAATGAATCCTCAAAATAGTCCAAATATGTTTTTATCGTGTCAGGATGTATTGATACATTTTTTGCGGTCTTAAACGTATCTGCCAATTTCTTCGGATTCGTTAAGCCTCCGATTGCTGATGATAAGTAATCTAACAGCTCTTCCATTTCAACCGAATTTCTAACATCATTTCGCTCTAAAATATCTTTAATGTAAGTTTCCTTAAAAATATCTCTCAAATACGCGGCCTTATCTTCTTCACTCCCAATTTCAAGTATTTTCGGCAACCCACCATACATTGTGTATTCTCGCCATGCTTGCTGCATGTCAACGCCTCTTCCTGACATATATTCTGCAAAAGACAATGGAAACATATGCACTTGGTCACCCCTGCCACGAAATTCAGTAATGATATCCTTAGATAAAAACTTCGCATTACTACCCGTTACATAAGTATCCACATTCTTTAAATGCAAAAAACTATTAAGCACATCTTCAAACTCCGATACCATTTGCACTTCATCAAGCAATACATAGTACATGTCATCGTCTTTTACTGCATTATGAACATATTCGCACAGCACATCCGGGGCGCGATATTTTTTGTTGATTCGATCATCTAATGCAATTTTTATAATATGTTCTTTATCAACACCTGATTTTAATAAATAATCATAAAATAATTCAAATAATAAATATGTCTTACCGCTTCTTCTGATTCCGGTAACTACCTTTATCATACCATTATTTTTTCGCCTAATCAGCCTATTCAAATACAGATTTCTTTCCATCGCTAATCACCTCTATTGAAAATCCAGTCTCTTTTTCTTTATTTTTTTCAATAGAATTATAAAACTGCATTACACAGACGTCAATATCTATTGAAAATTTAGTCTCCACCTTTGCTTTTTTTTCAATATTTTATTCTAAAAGGCAATTTTTATTCTAATCATAATGATTTTTTATATTATTCGCCAGAAAACCCATGGCCTTTAGTCCGTGGAATGAATAGCGCTAAGCAAAAATCTTATTATAATATGCAAACCAATTGTCCATCGCGTCCTCTAACTGTTCCGGCATGAGAACCGTAAACATTGTTGATTTGCACTTCACCTGTGCGATACAGCTCACCCTTGATTTCTTCATTATCACACACATCTTCGGTTAATATATTCCATATCTTTCAAATATTGTTCTTGTTCACTTTGTTTCCTAATATGTTAAGATATTTTGTCGCCTGAAAAGCATTCTGCACCATCTTTTCGCTTGTATAGTCAGCATAGTCTAACTTGCTGCCATCATGTATTTCCTGTGTGCGTTTTCTTGTGGTATGCGAGCCTTCTATTTTGGTCGTATAAAATATTTCGTCACAAATGACAGTCTCACTGTCTGCAACCACACCACTTTAATGGTTCAAATATTTTTTATAAGTTTTTCACCAACTAGATGGTATTTTTACCATAGTTCCTCCTAAATTCTTGCATACGGATTTTTATACTGCCCATGTCTGTTCGTTTTTCCATTGCCATAGCTGATCGCAAATTTCGGACATCTGTGAAGACATCCAATACACATTTCACATTCTTCCACTTTCCAGACCGGACATCCCTCTTCCATCTGTATCGCACCAACCGGACATTTTTTCGCACAGACACCACAACCGACAGGTTTCTACACAGCATTTTATACCGCACAGCGTGCCATCGACGTATATCAGAAAGAATGTGCCAAGTGGGAAGAAGCCTACGGAGAGAAAGCCACTCCAAAAGTCGAATCAATGCACGAAAAGTTACAGCGGTATCAAGAAAAGGCTGACAGGCAGAACGCCAGCCAACCTTACCTAAACAGAGATAAAGGGGCGAGATAATCGCCCCTTAAATTTATTGACTATTCAAATCTTATAAATATAATTATTGCACATTCGCATTATACAAGTCCATAAAATAAGAATCTGTACGCAGTAGTTCTTCAAACAATCCGCAATATGTAATTCTCAAATGTGTTTACATCAATACTATTCGTAATAGAGCTATACTCCGCATATATCAATCTCATCTTATCCATCCTTTCTTGAAAATGTATTATAAGCATTTCATCCAGTCCCAACCGCCATTTTTATAATTTGTTATAAATTGTTACCAGATTTTCTTTCCCTTATTTTTTCCCTTGTGAGGGTTCGTAAACAAGGGTAGAACGATATAACACGATACAAGATGTAATGGAAAGGACACCCGTGAAAAGTTTAGTATTTTCAAGGGTTTGACGAGATTTCTATAACAAAATATAACAGTTATTAAATCCCATAAAAATCGTCATCTGAGAACTGGAATTTGACAAGTACCTTATAGCTTCACATTTTCAAACCTATTATATCAATTTTTTCTTGATTTAATCATAAAAAATGCTATACCAGCAACTATTATGTATCCGAACAATGAAATAACAGATGATTCAATTCCAAACTCACCACCTGTGATGGCGAAATCTTTTGAATTAAGTACATATGTCATTACAGAATATTTATCCATTTTTTCCCCAATGGCTAATCCTCCACCAATAATCACAACGTTCCAGATAGCATGAACTATTCCACTATTCCAAACTGAACCACTTTCTATTGCAATCATCGAAAACATAACGCCTACCATCGTTCCGGCGATAATTACTAATAAACAACTGCCTATTGAAAAATCCTGTCCAAGAACATGTACAATACCAAATAACATTGATGGAACAATTACAGCCACCTTAATATTCCATCTCTTCTTTAATGCATTAAGTATAACTCCTCTAAACACCATTTCTTCAACAAATCCAGCCGCTATTCCGGTAAATGCAACCCCTGCACTTAAAGTATTGAACATCTGATTTCCATTCATATTTGAGGATACATACTTACCGTTGAATATTAAAAGATAACTTCCTTTTATAACAAATGGTAATAATACAGCTATCAAAATCCATCTTATTTTAATAGCAAATTTAGGCATTCCGAAATCCGAAGTCGGCAATTTAATAATTTTGCTAATAAACATTTTCAGAATAAGATATGTCAATCCAGCATATATAATTCCAGCGATAATATTACAAATGCCAGTTGGAATTTTTATTATAACAAACATACTTGCAATTGATTGTGCAATAATCTGTGTGATTATTAAAATAAATATGGCAACAATTGATGTGCTAATTGCTTTTTTTGTACTCATTTTATTTCTCCTTTATAACTTTCGATTTTCTCAATTCTCCAAACTGAAAGTTTCAAGTGGAAATTATCAAATCAATTTTTTCGCATTATCTGCATTCAATTCAACATATCCACATTTTGGACATACATAACATGAAACAGTACTATTCTTTTCATTCTCAAAGATACCGTTTTTCTTATTAGTTAAATAAACAACCGTACCTACTGCATCTCCTTTTAATTTTGCTTTAATCATTTCCTCTTTACATCTTAAACAATCCATCTTTATTCCTCCATAAACTTCAAATAAACGCGTGCTTTTATAGCTCGCCTCTCAAACGTGCTTCTATATCAGA
>OGKZ01000446.1_pt1 | contig 41149 bp, 34 predicted proteins | sample 1572571 | NCBI WGS metagenome assembly OGKZ01 (sample SAMEA2581906, study PRJEB24529) | metagenome | biome: Human gut stool | place: China | collected 2011 | reverse complement strand
ACAGATAGGTGAAATCCGTGCACCATTTTCGATTGATTTCATCTGCTGTGAAATTTTGCTTCAGCTTATTATCGAATACCTTATGCGGTTTTCTATGCTTATATTCAGGCTTTTTGAGACGGACAACCGAACGGAGACCAAGCTCTGTATTCATATATTTATGAACGGTGGTAGTGAAATTGAGGAGTGTATCTATCATTGAATAAAGAACAGAAATTGGTAGTTGATATTATAAACGAATATCCAGATGTGTTGAAAGATCGCAAAAGGTTTATAGGTATATTATCTAATATTTTCTTTTGATTATCTGTAGCACTTCCTTTGAAATACCATTTCAATGCATAATGTTTAGAACCACATAATACATCATAAACTTCTCCTTGCCCTCCAGCACCCAGAAGTTTTTGAATTACATATTTGTTGCCACATTCTGAAGTCAATACAGTTCCTACTGTTAACTGTCCATCCATATCTGTCTCCTTTTAATTTACCTATCTACACCTGCATTAAATCCATCACCTTCGTAATCTACAAGTGAACCTGTCTTACCACACCAACCACATGTAAATGTTTCATCACTTTCATGAATATTACAATTTAATCCTCCGCAATCTCCACATATAACAAATCCTCTACTTCCACAGTATGGGCATCCCGGATATTTACTATCTAATCTTATTAATCCCTTCAATTTTGTTTTATCATATTTTTCTCTCTGGGCTGTACCATCTTTTTTTATTACAAATGCCCATGTTGCCTTCCATTCATTCTCATACTCTTCAAATCGAACACCAAATGCTCTTTGTCCTTCCTTACATTTACATAGAGCAATTTTTGCTTCTGGATAAAGCATCTCTTTACCTCCCTATTAACAGTTTTCTAGCTTTAATACATAATCAACTATTGAACCATCCGCCACTATCAATTCATATGTTTTATCTCCATACTGCAAAACAACAGCATTACTATAAGGCTCTATGGATGTTAGATATCTATGTTGTTTATCAAATGCATTCTGTGTAGCCTGAAAGATAACCCTTTTATTCATAATATAGAGAATTCCTTTCTGCTGCTTTATCTCTTCATATTCAATAGGACGTGTTATCCCTGTAATGTTTTAACTTTTCTAGCTCCTACACATTATTAGCACAAGGTATTGCATAAGCTCTCGCTTATTCTCTTCATCAATGCAACTTTCGTACTGTACCTTTGCACCATTATTTCTAAGCTGTCTGTTTATTTTTCTTACTCTGTCTGTCCTTTTCGAGAATAACTTCATACTCTGCAATAGCTTCAATATCTCCTGCTTCTGCCATTTCCTTAATTTCTGCACGTTTCTGATTTCTTCTCTGTGCCGACCTCTTAGATGCCTGTTTCTTTCTGCAAGCTCCTTTTCCTTGATAGCTTCCTCTGCCTGCATGGTTTTCATTTCTTCCTCACTAAGAGGAACAAATAATAATGATTACTTTGTATCTATATTAACAAATTACATTAAAAAAAAGTGAACAACAGGTTCATTTTGCGCGAAAATATGATACAATATATATAATATTTTATCTATTTTTCAAAACAATAAGGAGGAGATTACAAATGAAAAACTGGAAACTTGGTTCTAAAATCACGCTAGGCATTACTGTTATTGTAATTATCTGTATGAGTCTGCTCTATGTCACTGCAAATAAAACCATGAAAGGTATGATGCAGGAGGCCGAATTAAATAATATGAAACATACTCTAAACGCTCAGACAAGTCTGATCAACGAATATGTATCACGTCAAGAGTCTATTCTTACTGCTTACAGCCAGACTCCCTGCATACGTGATTTTTTAAAAGAAACTAACAATGCGGATAAGCAGGAAATTGCTCAACGCTATACAGAGAACTATTACTCTAATCTGGATAACTGGGAAGGAATTTATGTTGGTGAATGGAATACACATATCATTGCACACTCCAATTCTAGTGTAGTCGGTATGACCACCCGCAAAGGAGACAGTTTGAAAGCTCTTCAGGATGCCATGGCACAAAGGAACGGGCTTTATAATGCCGGCATCATTGTTTCTCCTTCATCTGGTCAGCTTATTTTATCCATGTACTGCCCTGTATTTGATACCGACGGAAAAACAATCCTTGGATATGTAGGAGGTGGTCCATATGTCGAAGAACTTGAAAATCAGCTGAATGACTTGAAAAATGAAACAGATACCCTCCGTTACTACATGGTCAATATTGAATCGAATATGTATATTTTTGCAGATGATAGCAGTCTGATTGCTACAGACATTCAGGATGAAATGCTGTTAAATATTATTAAAGAAATCAAATCCGGTAAAACAGAAGGCAAACTAAACTACAGGGAAGATTCCAATTCTTATGTAGCAAGTTATCAGTCTATTTCAGAACATGGCTGGGCTATTATCTCCTACGACAGTGAAAAAAATATTTATGCAAATGCACAAAAAAATATGCGGGTTCTTGGAATGATCTGTATTATTTTTATTCTGGTTATCAGCATCCTGGCATTTGCCACTATCGCAATCTCTGTCAAACCATTACAGTATGTTGAGGATTCTATTATCCAGCTAAGTCAGTTAAAACTTCAAAAAAGCAAACGGCTTACTCCATGGATTAATACTAACAGTGAAATTGGAAAAATTGCTACCGCAATGAATTCCTTATATGATGCGCTTAGTGGAATTGTATCTACTCTGTCTGACTGTTCTTCTTCTTTGAGCAGTTCTGCAACAGCAATGCAGCATTCTTCTGAAACCCTGTTAAGCTGTGTAGCCGACAACTCAAGATCCACACAGATATTTGCTGAACATTCAGAAGACATCAACACTACCGTAAGCAATATAGGTCAGCAGATATCAGAAATGACAACGGTTGTTTCAGATATTGAAGAACGTATCCATCAGGGTAATACACAAAGCAATGAACTGCTTCAAAAAGTAGAAAAAATGCAGCATCTGGCAGATACTTCCATGGCCAATACAACTAGCCAGATTGCCCAGAATCAAAAATCAATTGAAAATGCCATGGGAAATTTACAATCCTTAATGCGGATTGATGAAATGGCATCGCGGATTTTAGATATTACCAGTCAGACAAATCTTTTATCATTAAATGCTTCTATAGAAGCTGCCAGAGCCGGTGAGGCCGGTAAAGGATTTGCTGTAGTTGCTGGAGAAATCGGAAACCTTGCATCTGATTCTTCCAAAACTGCTACTGATATTCAGGCTATTTGTAATGAAACCAAAGATAACATTTCCCATGTCAAGGCTTGTTTCGATCAGATAATTTCTTTTCTGCAAAATGATGTGCAGGCACAATTTACAGAACTTGCTGCTGAAACAAAAGATTACTACAGGTCTATTCAGGAAATACAGGCTATTATATCTGAGATTGCAGACGGCTCTGAAACATTTGTCAATACTGTCCAAACCATTCAAAGCCAGATTAGTTCTATTTCCGATGTTCCTGATTCTGACCATATCAGCAGTGCGGAAATTTTAGAAAAAGCTAAACAGACAGAAGAAACAACTCAGGAAATGTCTGTTATTGTAAATCATAACAAAGAAAATGCTTTAGAAATCAACCATGTTGTAAAACGATTTTCATAAATAATAATTTTCTGCTTTACCAAGGGTACTCTTGATCTTCAACAGTACCCTTATTCTATTTGCTCCGCAAACTGGAATTTATAACCTTCGCTGTGCAACAATTACGGTATAGTTTTTGGTATCATATGTAGCTCCTGTTTCTCTAAAACCATTTTTGTGCCAAAAATGTTCTGCTTGAGGATTCCCTTTTACCCAACCGAGGCGTACATTCGCCATCCCAATACGAACCAGATAGGCACACAGGTCATTGATAATCTTGCTCCCTGTTCCAGTATTCTGTATGGACACATCCGTCATAAAAAAACCAATAAAGGCTGTTAATTCATCCGGATAGGCCATGATGAAATCCATCACAGCAATCAGTTTTTCCCCATCATAAAATCCCAGATAGTACTTATCGCACATTTCCTTGTTGGGTGGGAGCACACTCATATCATTCATAATGCTCTGTTCTGATACAAACGGCGGACAGTATTGATAGTATAAACTGTTTTTACAGCACAATGTGTATACTTCCACTGCATCATGGGAACACATCTTTCGAACAAGGTATTGATTTGAGAATAAAGAAATATTCATTTTCCTTCTCCTCTCCAAACATTTAAATCCCGACTTAACTTTCCATCAATTTAATTGCTTCATCAACAGATACATATGTAGCAAATCTATTTGGCCACATCTTATCATTGTAATACTTATAGGTTATTTTTCCAGTCATATGGTCGTTATCAAACGTTAAATTTGCCCTATTGTGGAAAAATAACTTTATATCCTCTTGCAAAAGCAGACTCTTCATCACCGATTGAAAATCCTGTTTCTGGTACATCATAAAAAAGAGAACTCATGCTTCTTTTGTGAGTGAACTCACATGAAACACAATTTCTCTATTTTCATATCCTATACATTTATTATAAACGTTTCCTGGGGGAATCGAACCCTCAACTGCCCCTTAGGAGGGGGCTGTTATATCCATTTAACTAAGGAAACAAGTCACTCAATATTTCTATTATATCAGATTTTAACTTATATTACAACATATTTTGTTCAAGAAAATTTCTTACTAAAGTGAAAGGTTTATTTCAACTTTGATAAATGGACTCATGTTGAACAATTATGTAATTATTATATCAGATTCTACTTTATATCCGTCAATTATCACTATTCAGACTACACTGCAATTTAGCAGGATGATTGATAAGCTGCTTTACTTTACGGCGCAGCTTATCAATTTTAAGATTCTGATTGTTTTTTATAAAACCATTAATCACATATAATTTAATGCTGAGTGTTTATTTTAGAACTCGACTTGTCCCTGAAGCCATATTCTGCCCTTGAATCTTCTTCCTTCAGTCGGCTCTCCGATTACATCTTTTGCATTAATACACAAATCAAATACAATATCATTACATTCGAGAGTCATAACATATATATCTTCACCTGTGTAATCATTATTGTACATACTAGACTCCACAATATTTCCGATTATTGAATAACAGTCGCACTCAAATCCACTAGGCATAAATGACGAGTCAACTATAGTGAATATATCTTCACTGTGCATCCTTTTATAGATATTGGTATAAGTATCAAGGTCTTCTATTGTCAGATTGTCAATAGCCGATGTATCCCCCTTTTTAGCAAGGTTTATAAGATTATTTCTCGCTGCTGTCGCCGCTTTCGACTTATCTATCTGGTGTTCACTCTTATTGACAGGAAGCAGGACTGTTCCTTCATTGCACATCGCTGCGATTTTTACTGTCTTATCAGTATAATCTGCAACAATAGGCTTACTGAGAAGATAATCAACAGGATTGCTCAAATGAAAGATGAGTGCAATTCCTCTTCCCGGCTCATCACATAATGCATTGAATGCCACACGCTCTGTCTTTCTTCCTATGGATACTTCGCTCTCATAGCTCTCAACTGAGCCATCAAGAAATGGAAAAACATAGTCAGGCTTGAAACTCTTTCTTGATGGATTATAGAATCCATTTACAGATATGCCGCTTACCTTGTTAAAATAATGTTTTATCTGAGCAGGATATACACTATCCCCTGGGAGATAGTGTATATCCGAATACTGTACAGTGCCTTTTTCGATACCCTCTTTTATAATATACTTTATGAGTTTATCGTAATCCTTACGTGTATTTATACTTCCTAAGCCCACCGCTTTTAAATATAAATGCATGAGACTCCTCTCTTCTTTAAAATTAATGCTTCTTCTCTATCTTCTCCATGCCGCCCATGTATGGTCTTAATACTTCCGGAATGTTGACAGAACCATCAGCATTTAAGTTATTCTCTAAGAATGCGATGAGCATTCTAGGTGGAGCTACAACAGTATTGTTAAGTGTGTGAGCAAAATAGTTGCCGTTTTCACCCTTAACACGAATCTTAAGTCTTCTTGCCTGAGCATCTCCTAAATTAGAGCAGCTTCCTACTTCGAAATACTTCTTCTGTCTTGGGGACCATGCCTCAACATCAATTGACTTAACCTTGAGGTCTGCAAGGTCTCCCGAACAGCACTCAAGTGTTCTTACAGGAATGTCCATGCTGCGGAATAAATCAACCGTGTTCTGCCAAAGCTTGTCAAACCACATCTTGCTGTCCTCAGGCTTACATACAACTATCATTTCCTGCTTCTCAAACTGATGTATTCTATATACACCTCTCTCCTCAATACCATGAGCACCCTTCTCCTTACGGAAACATGGAGAATAGCTTGTAAGTGTTCTTGGAAGAGTGTCCTCAGGAAGAACTGTATCAATGAACTTACCAATCATGGAATGCTCACTTGTTCCTATAAGGTAAAGATCCTCTCCCTCAATCTTGTACATCATTGCATCCATCTCTGCAAAACTCATAACTCCTGTTACAACTTCACTTCTAATCATAAAAGGTGGTACGCAGTATGTGAAGCCTCTGTTAATCATGAAATCTCTTGCATATGAGATAACCGCCGAATGAAGTCTTGCAATGTCGCCCATGAGATAATAGAAACCATTTCCGGCAACCTTTCTCGCACTGTCAAGGTCTATACCGTCAAAAGCTTCCATAATCTCTGTATGATAAGGAACCTCGAAATCAGGAACAACCGGCTCACCGTAACGTGTGATTTCAACATTCTCGCTGTCATCCTTTCCGATAGGAACGCTTGGGTCAATTATATTAGGAATAACCATCATTATCTTCTTAACTTTCTCCTCAAGCTCGCTTTCCTTCTGCTCAAGTTCAGCAAGTCTCGCAGCATTGTCAGCAACCTGCTTCTTGACTGCCTCTGCCTCTTCCTTCTTGCCCTGTCCCATAAGAGCACCAATCTGCTTTGAAAGCTTATTTCTATCTGCACGAAGTCCGTCAGCCTCTGCCTTTGCTGCTCTGTTCTGCTCATCGAGTGCTATTACTTCATCAACTAAAGGAAGCTTGGAATCCTGAAATTTCTTTCTGATATTTTCCTTTACAAGTTCAGGATTTTCTCTGACAAATTTCATATCTAACATGTTCTTTTCCTCTTTTCTGCACGCTTGTGCTCTTTCTTAATTCATTCTGCCAATAACATTTTCAGTGGCATTACTGTTGTTTATGATACACCACATTTTTCTATATTTCAATAGGTTTTATCCATATCGATGCCCGCAATCTATACCTCTATATCTGTTCCCATTGCCTGGCTGAGCGCCTTCTTTTCTTCATCGCCAAGTGCAATAAATGATTCACCTTTTATTATTTCCTTGACGTATGTATAGCAGCCTTCCCTGTTATGCATTGAATTTATGACATATCCATTGTTGCTGTTATCAAGCATCGCAAGTGCAAAGCTCAACTTTCCACCCATCTCATTGAAAGCATCATACTTTACTACACCGAGCTTGGTATATACCGTCTTCATCTCCTCATTGATAGAAGCAATCTGCTGTGTGTGCTCATCCGTAAGCTCAACCAAATCCTTAATTTTTGCAAAGTGGTCGAGCATTGCATCCTCCAGATTTTCTGCCGTTTTTCCATTCATGAACAGGCGATAATTCTGTCTCATCTTTTTTAGTCTTGCCATAGTTACTATAAGTAATACAAGACTTACTATGCTTATTACCGCCAGTACTCCGACAGCTATGCACAGAATCAACATCATCGTGCCTGAATTGACTAAATTTGTCATACCAGTAATATATCCTCCGTTTCTTTTGCCATAAATCATAACTGCCAGGCTCTTATCTTATCCTGAGCACTCAACAATTAAAATTATACAATTATTATTTTATTTTTTTAACCTTTTTTATTTATTACAAAAATCAATATTATGTCAATGATATTCGCAGGCTGCTTTCACTTCCTGCCCATATAACATCGATGCTTTATAGCTCTATCCGTTAAGTGCTTCTCTTTTTTATTTTATAAGACTAGGGTATCAAAACATGCCTTGTGCGTTTAACTGTGTATAACTCGTTATACACACATAGACTAAATCAGCATATTTTGACTCCCGAACCTTTATAAATTATCGACCTTTCTCTATAAGCTCTATAATTCTCTCAAACTCTTCCCTTGAACCGTAGTTAATCTCTATCCTGCCTTTGTTATTTTCCTTATTATGAATTATTACCTTGCTTCCGAATACGGTTTTCAGTTTTTCTTCATACTCTCTGTATACAAAGTCATTCGCCGGGACATTCTTTGTCTTTTTTTCATCCTTGCCGTTTGCAATATCCTTGATGAGCTTCTCGATTTCTCTTACGCTGAGCTTCTCATCAAAAATTCTCATTGCAACATTATACTGTTTCTCTCCATCCTCTATTGCCAAAAGAGCTCTTGCATGTCCGGCTGAAATCATATCGTCAATAAGCATCTGCTGAACTCTTTCATCAAGCTTTAAAAGCCTCATTGAATTAGTGATTGCAGCTCTGCTCTTAAATACTCTCTCGGCAATCTCATCCTGCTTGAGATTATACTCTTTTACAAGCCTTTGATATGCCTGAGCTTCTTCGATAGGGTTCAGATCCTCTCTCTGAATATTTTCGATGAGTGCTATCTCAACAATCTCCTGCTCTGAATAATCGCGTATAACAACCGGGATTTCCTTAATTCCTGCTTTTTTGGCTGCGCGCCATCTTCTCTCTCCGGCTATTATTTCATAATATCCGTCTCTCTTCTGTACAAGAAGCGGCTGCAGGACTCCATACTCTTTTATAGATTCCGCAAGCTCCTCTAACGCATCTTCCTCGAACACTTTTCTGGGCTGATTGCGATTAGGCTCAACCGAATTAATATTGACTTTAATTTCGGTCGGTTCCTTTACAACAACCTTTTTCTCAACTATCTTTTCAACAACCTTCGGCTTTGTCTCAGAAACACTTCTACTGTCCTCCGGTATAAGTGAATTCAGTCCTTTGCCGAGTCCTCTTTTTGCTGCCATAATCTACCTCTTTCCTGTTGCAATATAGGTATTTGCAAAACTACATAGTAAAGCGGACATTCGCAATCCGCTTTCGCTACTTGCTCATGAACGCAGTCGCTTTGCGAAGTGTCAGTGGAAGCTTTTAGCTCCCACTGACATAAGCATCTCCCTTACCCACCGCTTAGTGCTCTACACACTTGAAGCGGTGGATTGCTTATTCTGCGTTCAAAAACTAATCTTCTATAAAAAATATATTTTGCAATTATCTGATTACAATGCGTTACGTTTAATCTTCTTATTTTTCATAATTACATATCCATCATTGAAATATCATTATTACTTACTTGTCTTTTTCTTGCTGCGTTTCTCTTTTCCATAATTAATAACTTCCTGCGCAAGAATCCGATATCCCTCTGCTCCTGTTGACTTCTTGTCATAATAGTTAATTGGGAGTCCATAGCTAGGTGCCTCAGCAAGTCTTACATTTCTCGGAATAATCGCCTTATATACGTCCTGCTTGAGATACTCCTTAACATTCTCAACTACCTGAAGCGAAAGATTAGTTCTAGCATCATACATTGTAAATACAACACCTTCCATCTTAAGCTCCGGATTAAGTCTGCTTTGAACAAGATTTATCGTATGCATAAGCTGTGACAGACCTTCAAGCGCATAGTACTCACACTGTATCGGTACAAGAACTGTATCAGCTGCCACCATTGCATTCACAGTCAATATACTTAACGATGGTGGGCAGTCAAGTACTATAAAATCATATTTATCTTTTATTGTTGAAAGTGCATTTTTTAATATATACTCCCTCTTATCTGTTCCAATTAAATCTATTTCTGCTCCGGCCAAATTTACATTGGATGGGATAATATCCACTCTTTCAAACTGCGTATGTACAAGGCATTCATTAATCTGACATTCTCCAATCATCAGCTGATACATTGTCAATTCCTGTGAATTCTTGTCTACTCCCAGACCACTTGTTGTATTTCCCTGTGGGTCAGTATCTACAACAAGTATCTTTTTTCCAACTTCAGCCAGGCAGGAAGCAAGATTGATGGTTGTTGTCGTCTTTCCAACTCCACCCTTCTGATTTGCTATTGCAATTATTCTTCCCATCCGTATACCCTACCTTTTTCTTATTTGAATTATTTTTTGACCACTGTTATTCATTATAACAGCTTTAATTCACAATTACTACAATTTAATAATAAAGAATTTATTTTTTAATACTAAATGTTTCACGTGAAACATTTTTCTTATTTTAACTTCTATATGACAATTTTTCATATTTTCCATTATGAGCATATATTCTCATCAAAATGCATTCCTGTATTTTTTTTATAATTTCTTTTATATATGATTTATCAAAATATGACAATTTAGCCTATAACGAGTTATAACCAGTTAACCTTGCAAAACATCTTTGGGCATTTAATTAAATATGCAAATTAATGTACTGTGAGTCTGTTCCAAAAATGCGTTTTACAAAAATGTTTCACGTGAAACATTTTATTTTTTATTAAACATCGGTAATTTTTTATTAATTATTACAGATGGTTGGGCAAATCATGTTCTATAAACATAGTGTGTATAACATATTATGTTTATGCAACTTTAGGTAGAAGCTTTACTTCGGATAATAGAGCTGATATACATTGATATAACACATTATGCACCTGTACATTAAATCAACATGTTTTGCTTCCGACATCTATTACATAGTGTACAAACAATTTAGTAAAGCGTTCATTCGCAATCCGCTTTCGCTGCTTGCTCATGAACGCAGTCGCTTTGCGAACTGTCAGTGGGAGCTTTTAACTCCCACTGACATAAGCATCCCTCTTATCCACCGCTTAGTGCTCTACCACTTGAAGCGAGGGATTGCTTATTCTGCGTTCAATTCACAAGAATTTATTTATCAGTTTTCACATTATTTAATAATAGAAGACAAAATATACCTTATGCATTCCTGCATCTGCTGTGGGAAGTCTAATCGACATGATTATTTTTTACGCAGTGTGTTCCTGCCCAGAGTTTTTATCTAACAGCGAATTTTATCGAAATTTCCTATTATATAACAAAAGATGAGAAAATGTTTCACGTGAAACATTTTCTCATCTCCAAAACATCAAAATAATATATCCATTCTTAATCGTTGTTCTCTCAATATTTTCGTACCCAGCGGTTATCCTTCAGGCATATTAATTAGTTTATGTAAATTCTTTTTTACATCATGGTAAAAATGTCAAAAAGCCTTTCGCGCCTGCGCAATTAGGCTTTTGAACTTGATCCCGCAAAACATGAGGCTGCAGCTATTTACGCAATAAATCAGTGGATATCGAATGTTTTAGAATTGCGGGAGCTGTTTTACAGCGGAGTAATTTGAGAATATCACATGAGTGGCAAAATAACTTTTGACACTCATGTAATTATATAACATAGTATATTTATAAACATGTACCATGAACACACTGATTTATACGGCTTTAAGCTTAAAACACCGGCATTCCCTCACTCTTTACTGAATGGACATAATCTTAGTAAAGCGGACATCCGGCAATTACGCAGCATTATGCCTTCTAACAGTCTGCTTAGTAAGATATTTTAATAATATTATTCCTAATCGCAAATACTGCTGCCTGCGTTCTATCAGATACCGATATTTTCTTAAAAATATTGGATACATGGTTCTTGACTGTCCGCTCGCTAATATTAAGCCTGCTTGCAATTTCTTTATTGAAAAGTCCTTCTGCAAGAAGCTTAAGCACATCAATCTCTCTTCTGGTCAAATCATTCAACTTATCCATAGCAGTATCACGCACTGAGACTGTCTCGCTCAGTATAGGCTGCAATTCCGGCTGGATATACAATTCACCGTTATATACCGCATGAATTGCCTTTCTGAGAGCTACCGAATCCGATTTTTTTAATATATATCCGTCACACCCCATATCTACAGCCTTCATCAATGAATCCGGACTATCGTTGGCAGTAAGAAAAAGAACCTTTGAATTGACCTTCTGGTCTCTCATTATCTCAAGAACCTTAAGACCGTCAAGGTTAGGCATATTGATATCCAGCAAAACAACATTCGGATTCATCTTGTTAACTGCGTTAAGGCACTCATATCCGTCTGATGCCTCCGCAATTACATCAATGTCACCTGTATTGTCAAGAATACATTTTACACCCTCTCTTACTATTGTATGATCATCTGCAATTAAAACATTAATCGGCATCTATACTCTCCTCCTTCAACATACCGGTATTCTTAAATATAAGCATACCTTGGTACATTACAATGCATAAATAGTCTAATTTTAGAATCTTATCTATTATGCAAACTGTACAATATTCCCATGTTCAATTAATCTAAGTTATAATCTGTCGCTTGTCAATCATTTTTAGCTCAAATATTGTATTTAGAATTATTTTATATTATTCTACATTTATAAGCATATCGTGTAGTATAACCAAAATAAAACTATAGCCAAAATCAATTCTCTCTCACAAGGTGAGGCACTACAATCTGTCACTCTAATGTAATGTCAATTAGTAAATTCGTCCTATAATATATAATTATATAATAAAAAACATATTTTGAAAAGCAAATAATTAAAAAAGCCTTTTATATTATGATATGAGGGTCAAAAGGTATTTTGCCACTCATTTGATATCCTCGAATTGCTCCGCTGTAAAACAGCTCCCGCAATTCTAAAACATTCGGAATCCGCTGATTTACTGCGTAAATCGCTGCTTCCTCATGTTTTGCGGGTCCCAAGTTCAAAAGCCTAATCGTGCAAGCACGAACGGCTTTTTGACCTTTTGACCCTGATATCATATTATTGCTGTATAAAGTCCGGATGGCAGAACATTACAATTTAATTTATGGAGGCATAACAAGTTATATCAGCTAAGTCCACATAGCATGTTCTTATACCCGGAAATTTGACAAATCTCAATTTTCTTATAATCATGCTTGTCATGTAAATTATAATATATTATACTATCCTTATGATAATTAACGCAAAAATGAATCTTATATTACACAATTAATAAGCTTTATGTAATGAATTTTCCACAATGAATTTTATGCAATAAAATGTGCCGCTCAATTATCAACTAAATCTAAACCATATGTTATTTTTTTGCGAAATGGAGGCTGTTATGAGTACCAAAAAAAATAAACACCCGCTTTTAAAAGCTGCCGGTCTGGCACTTGGCTGCATGGCTGTATATAATACACTGGAATATAAAAAAGCCACATCAGGTAATTCTAACCATCGTGAAGACTGCCGTGTATATACAGGACGCTTTGGCGACATATATTATAAGCATTACGGAAGTGGAAGCCCTGTAATACTTATTCACGCACTTGAGCCATCGGCTAATATGTCTGAATGGCTTTTTGCTGCCGATAAGCTGTCTCAGTCACATTCCGTATATGTCATTGATCTTCCGGGCTGTGGCTTCTCTGACAAGAACATTGTTGACTATTCCATATATATGTACGCTCTCGCTGTCAATGATTTTGTCAAGACCAGAATATGCCGCCGTCACGATACTTCATCCGGTATCTATGCAGCAGCGGCATCAACCTCAGCGGCGATACTCACCTGTGCAGCTTTAATAAATCCACAGCTTTATTCAAGTCTTGCCTTTATCAATCCTGCCGCAATGGAAAACACTTACTGCAACATGTCAACAAGACCTGCCTTTGCAAAAGCTCTCCGCGCAATATACAGCACACCTGTTATCGGCTCATTTATGTACAATCTTGAGTATAACAAAAATGCTATTCTAAGAAAGCTGTCAAATATACCGGGACTTGACGACGATGAACGCAGCCGGCTCGCCGACTCCATGTATGAAGCTGCACATACAGGCGGTTATTATGGTCGTTTCCTGCTCGCAAGCATGCATGGCAACCTGTTAAATTCCGATATCAGAAGAATGCTTAAGAAGCTCTCTACTCCGGTTCTTATTGTAACAGGCACCGCCAATAAGCAGGCAAAAAAGGCACTTGCAGCCTTCGATATCGAGAAGGACAATATTTCATCCGTTCTGTTCGAAGATATCAGTGCCCCACAGTTTGAATGTCCTGATGAGCTTGCCATAACACTTGACAAATTTTTTGAATAAGCTTGATTACGCTCAGCTCTGGAAGACATACTGACCATAATCAGCAAAATAATCAAACTCTATAGCGGCTCCTTAGACGGCAGTCCGGCCTTTCTTGGATATTTCTTGGAAGTGGCTGCCGTCTTTTTTATTACGACAAATGTTCTGTCGATATCCGTGTCAGGCAGTGTAAGCTTGTGAACTTCCTTAATCTCACCGCCTAAGAGCTTTATCGCTCGCTCAGATGCCTTAAGCTCCCCATCAAGCTGTCCCGCCTTATATGATATGAATACTCCTCCAACTTTCACATATGGAAGACAGTATTCACTAAGTGTCGACAAATTTGCGACAGCGCGCGATACGCATACATCAAATGCTTCACGATAATTCTTATCCCTTGCGTAATCCTCAGCTCTTCCATGAAGTGTTTCAATTCCATCCAACGAATTGATTCTTATGACTTCGTCCAAGAACTTAATTCTCTTATTAAGTGAATCAAGAAGAGTGAATCTCGTATCCGGATACATAATCTTTAGCGGAATACCCGGAAAACCTGCTCCCGTACCGATATCCACAACACGATCTGTTTTTTTGAATGAATATACACAATTCACAGCAAGGCTGTCCACAAAATGTTTAATAACAACCTCATTGTACTCTGTTATCCCTGTGAGATTCATAAATTCGTTCCACTCACATAGAATTTTATGAAAATTATTAAGCTGTTCACACTGTAAATCATTCGGCTCACAGCCTATTTTTTTTAGATTTTCTCTCAAAAAATCTGCCATCAATGACACTCCTTACTATTTTCCTTCTTATCTCCTGCTCTCAAGGTACACCAACAGCACCGTTATGTCCGCCGGTGACACTCCTGATATTCTCGATGCCTGACCTATTGAGCGCGGTCTGAAGCTTTTTAGCTTCTGTCTGGCTTCAAGGCGGAGACTTCCAACCTCATCATAGTCTATATCATCCGGTATAAGCTTCTTCTCAAGCTTCTTAAAATGCTCTACCTGCCTTAATTCTCTTTCGATATACCCCTGATATTTTATATTTATATTTACCTGCTCTATAACATCCCACGGAAGAGGCTTTCTGTCCTTGTCAAGCTCTGCTATGGCCTCATAATCAAGCTCAGGACGCTTTATAAGGTCGGCAAGCGAAACGCCGTTGTTGAGAGCTGTGCTGTTATGTCTTGCAAGAAAATCACACACTTCATTAGTTCCGCCTATCATCACCATGCCAAGGCGCTTTATCTCAGCATCAATAGCTCTTCTCTTTTGTTCAACCTTCTCATATCTCTCATCCGATATAAGGCCTATATCATGCCCTTTTGCCGTGAGACGCAGGTCAGCATTGTCCTGTCTTAAAAGAAGCCTGTATTCAGCTCTTGAAGTCATCATTCTGTAAGGCTCTAAGCTCTCCTTAGTCACAAGGTCATCAACCAGAACTCCTATATATGCCTCCGAACGGTCAAGTATCAACGGCTCTCTGTCAAGAAGCTTCATCGCGGCGTTGATGCCTGCGACAAGTCCCTGCACCGCTGCCTCCTCATAGCCTGAACTTCCGTTTATCTGTCCACCCGAAAAAAGTCCATGTATATTTTTAAATTCAAGCGATGCCTTAAGTTCAACCGGATTGATGCAGTCATACTCTATCGCATAGGCATTTCTCACGATTTTTACATTTTCAAGTCCCGGTACGGTGCGGTACATTGCATACTGTACATCCTCCGGAAGTGAGCTTGACATGCCTCCAAGATACATCTCATTGGTATAATTGCCTTCCGGCTCAACAAAAACCTGATGCCTGTCCTTATCGGCAAACCTCACAACCTTATCCTCAATGGATGGGCAGTAGCGAGGTCCTGTTCCCTCTATTTTTCCCGAATAGAGCGGTGAGCGGTCAAGATTCTCCCTTATTATCCTATGAGTCTCCTCGTTAGTGTATGTAAGATAGCAGGAAGCCTGCTCCTTCTGTATATCATCAGGATTGGTTGTAAATGAAAATGGTACAATATGCTTATCGCCAAACTGCTCCTCCATCTTGGAAAAATCGATGGAACGTCTGTCCACACGCGCCGGAGTACCCGTCTTAAAGCGTCTTATCTCTATTCCAAGCCTTTTTAATGCATCGGTAAGATGATTGGCTGCCTGAAGTCCATTAGGGCCTGTATAGCTACTCACATCGCCGTATATACATCTTGCTTTGAGATATGTTCCTGTACACAGTACAACAGCTCTACAGTGGTATACTGCGCCCGAATATGTCTTTACTCCTGTAATATTCCTGTCGTCATCCGTGAGAATATCCGCTACCTCTGCCTGACGTATTGTAAGATGCTCCGTATTTTCAAGTGTTCTTCTCATCTGTCTGCTGTACTCAGACTTATCTGCCTGTGCTCGCAGCGAATGTACCGCCGGACCTTTCGAGCTGTTAAGCATCTTCGACTGGATAAACGTCTTGTCGATATTCTTTCCCATCTCACCGCCAAGTGCATCAAGCTCCCTTACAAGATGCCCCTTGGAGCTTCCTCCGATATTCGGATTACATGGCATAAGTGCAATACTCTCAACGCTCACTGTAAACATAATTGTCTCAAGCCCTAATCTTGCACATGCAAGCGCTGCTTCACATCCGGCATGACCGGCTCCGACAATCACAACATCATAATTTTCTTCAAGATAATTTTCCATTTTCTTACCTGTGCAAAATAACACAGCCTCTCTTTTTATTTTATAAATGCTTTTTTAACTAAAATAAAAACAACATTCCGCTATTTTCCCATGCAGAACTTACTGAAAATCTCATTTACGAGATCCTCCTCAACAGCTTCTCCGATTATCTTCCCAAGCTCCTCATAAGCATTCATAAGGTCAATCGTGAGCAAATCCTCAGGCACCTCCATGCTTATGCCATCCTTGACAAGTCTCAGGCTCTCTCCGGCCTGATTAAGCGCATCCTTCTGCCTTGCTCTTGTTATCATCACTTCGTCATTATATGAAAGCTCCCCTCCGATAAACATCTCTTCAAGCTTTTTCTCAAGCTCATCAATTCCCGACTGTTCCTTCGCCGAGATATTTATAACAGGACAATCGATAAAGTTCTTTATATCGTTCTCGTCTGTCTTGGTGTCGAGGTCTGACTTATTCAAAAGTACGATGACTTTTCCTGCTACGCCTTCATTAATCATGGAAATTATATCCATATCATTGTCATCAAGCTTTGTCGAGCTGTCAACCACATATATTATGAGGTCGGCATCCTTTGCAAATCTTCTCGACTTATCCACACCAAGCTTTTCCACAATATCCTCAGTCTGTCTTATACCCGCTGTATCTATGAGTTTTAGTATGATTCCATGGATGTTTATCTGCTCTTCAAGAGTATCCCTTGTAGTGCCTGCAATGTCCGTAACTATGGCTCTTTCCTCACCTAATAAGGTATTTAGAAGGCTTGACTTTCCGGCATTTGGCTTACCAAGTATTACAGTCTTTACACCCTCGGTGAATATCTTACCGTTATCAACACTTGTCAACAACTTATCCACAGCATTTATCCACTTATCCACATAGTTATCCAACTTATCCACAAAGTTATCCAGACTGATGTGCTCAGGATCGTCCAAAGCCGCCTCTATAAAGGCAATATTGTAAATAAGCTCCTCACGGATTTTTTTAATGTCTGTGGATAACCTTCCGTTTAACATGTTGACAGAGCTTTTTAACGCATAGCTGTTTTTCGCATTGATTACGTCGATAACAGCTTCAGCCTGAGTCAAATCTATTCTTCCGTTAAGAAATGCCCTCTTCGTAAATTCTCCCGGTTCTGCTGCCCTGGCACCGTTTTTTAACACAAGTTCAAGTATTCTTCGCGTTACATATGCACCACCATGACAGTCAATCTCAACGACATTCTCCCTTGTATAAGTGTTTGGAGCTTTCATTACAAGCACAAGTGCCTCATCAATAAGCTCCTCTTTGTCATATATATGTCCATAATGAGCCATATGGCTCTTAGATTCAGCTAATTTTCTCTTGTTTTTTCCTTTAAAAACCTTATCCGCAATTTCAATCGCAGCATCACCGCTTATTCTGACAATACCAATTCCCGCATTGCCCATTCCTGTTGCAATGGCTGCAATTGTCTCACGACTCTCCATACTCACTTCTCCAATTAATTAATATATTTGTGACATCTTATTGATGCCTAAGTTTCCGGTTCAAATGCATTATGATGCAGGTGCAGACGGCTTTTTTACCTTTTGCATCCGGCACTATCATATTTTTTGCATAAACATGCTCTGTAAATTTAAAAAGATGTGCACATATTCGCATATGCACACATCTTGATAATATGTTACTTTTTATTCTAATGCAAGAATATTTTATACATTTTTTCTTAAATATACAACTACATGGCGGAATGGCTCTTCGCCTTCACTTCTTGTAGCTACATACTTGTCATTCTGAAGAGCAGAATGGATGATTCTTCTCTCGTATGGATTCATAGGTTCAAGTGAAACAGGCTTTCTGGTTCTCTTAACCTTATATGCAATATTCTTTGCGAGAGACTCAAGCGTCTCTTTTCTTCTTGCACGATAGTTCTCTGTATCTAGCTTGACACGGAAATAACCATCTGCTTCTTTGTTGGCAACAAGACTTACAAGGTACTGTAATGAGTCAAGTGTCTGACCTCTCTTACCGATAAGAACACCCATATTCTCACCGACAAGCTCGATATCGACAGAGCCTTCATTCTCATCAATAACAACCTTGACTTCTGCCTGCATTCCCATAGCATTTAATACATCGCCAAGGAACTTCTTGATTGCAGGCTCCATGTCAGCTCCTGCAACCGGCTTCTTTGAAGGCTTGCCATTTTCTGTGGCTTCTGTTTTTTCAACAGGTGCGCTCTTAACCTGTACAGGCTTCTCATCCTGAACCGGCTTGACATTCTCAGGAGCACTCTTAGTCTCATGCTTAGGTACATAATTTTCTTTCTTAGGCTCAGGCTTCTTTGCAGCAACAGGCTTATCCTCACGCTTCGGTTCAGTGACATTCTTAACTGCCTGCTCGAACTCGTCCTCTTTTTGCGCAATACGAACCTTGATTACAGCCGGGCGGCTGTTGATTCCTAAGAATCCTTTACTTCCCTTATCAACTACCTCATATTCAAGTTTATCGCTTGTAACAGATAGCTTAATAGTCGCATTAGTAATGGCTTCGTCTACCGTTTTACCGGTAATCTCTATATATTCCATGATACTTATCCTCCAATACTAATTCTTTGTATTTTTCTCATTGTACATCTTAACCATATTAGCCTTAGCAGCAAGTGAACCCGGCTTGGCATTCTGGTTATAATATTCTGTTGAGTCCTTGATTTCCTTAGCTCTCTCGCCTCTTCTGGCAATCTCGTCCTGCTTTCTCTGAACTGCCTCTTCATAGTCTGTAACAGCCTTTGTATCGACCTTCTTAGGAGGAAGTCCCTGCTTAGCTCTCTTTTTATTAACCTTCTCCATGTTCTTGGCGATGAGCTCTTCCACATCAACCTTATCCATGTACTTGTTAATAAATACCTGCTGAACGCACTGTACAACACTACCCATAATCCAGTAAAGACCAAGACCACTAGGCATTGAGATACAGAATACTGCTGAGATAATAGGCATCATTGCGTTCATCATCTTCATGGACTGTGCTGCCGTATTGCGTTCATCATCTTCATTCACAGGACTCTTAGTCTGCATGAGCTTAACTGAAAGCCACTGTGTAAGACCTGCAAGAAGCGGAATTAAAAGTGCAAGGCTTAACTCGAAGCCCGGCGCTGTTGCTAAGTTAATTCCAAAGAAATTGTTAACATGTAAAATCTTTTCAGACTGCTGTGCAATAGTATCTGAAATTCCGTTACCATAGCTTGCAAACGCATTCTTAAGTGTATCCCACTGCTCTGATGAAAATGCATTCAGGAATCTTAAGAGTGCATCCTCTGTATCACATGCAGTTGTAGTTAAACCACTGTCAATAAGTACCTGACTATAGTTAGTAACACCTGTAATTGCGCTGATAATAGGCTCAAAAAGTGCCTTTACTCTTGGAACATAGTATGGAATATCACGTACTACAGCGAAAATTCCATAGAAAATAGGAAGCTGGATGAACATCTGAAGGCATCCGCCTGTAGGAGATGTTCCATACTTCTCATATACTGCTTTCGTCTCTGCCTGCATCTTCTGCATTGAAGCAGTATCACTTTTACCCTTGTATTTATTCTGTATAGCGGCAAGCTCCGGCTGCATCATCGATGACAGCTTGGAAAATCTCTGCTGCTTTATTGTCATAGGCATCATTATAAGCCTTACAATAATCGTAAAGAGAATAATACATAAACCAATGTTAAATCCACCGGTTATAAAGAACAACGCCTGCATAATATAGCCCATTAACAAGGCGATAAAATCGATAATATCACCAAGAATAGGCACTTTTAATAAAATCATTATTAATCCTATTCCTTCCCGGTCATTATCATATTAAAATGAAAACAACCCATTATTTCCCACCCGGATAATAATTCATTTGTAAAAATCCTGTATGTGAATACCACTAGGTTTTTCTAAAAATTGAGCCTTCGGCTCAACTTATGGTACAGGATCATACCCTCCTTTTGCAAAAGGGTTACATCGAAGAATTCTCTTTGTAGTTAGGTAGCTCCCTTTGAGAGCACCATATTTCTCAATCGCTTCAATAGCATATTGAGAACAGGTTGGAGTGTATATACAGGTTGGATATTTCTTCATCGGTGAAAGAAATTTACGATAAAATCTTACCATCGCTATCAAAAGCTTTTTCATGCTCACCTCGATAAATCCCATGCAGCTTACATATATGAATAAGTGCGCTCTGCGTATCCGCAAAGTTCTTACCCTTGTGCGCTGCTCTCGAAATAATCACTATGTCATAACCTGACTGTATACTATTGTAATTAAGTCTGCACGCTTCCCTTATGAGCCTCGTGAGACGGTGCCGGACAATGCTGTTCCCGACCTTCTTACTCACAGATATACCAATTCTGGTAGTATCCGTTCCATTCTCCAAAACATACATGACCAGATACTTGTTGGCATAAGACTTACCACTCTTATAAACCTTTTGAAATTCGATGTTTTTTTTCAAAGTTTCATAACTGCTCATGTGTCAAACTGCCTCCTGATGATTTCCTATGGATTGCATAGAAAAAAGGCCACACACCTGCGGCCTATACTGTTAAGCTCTTTCTTCCTTTAGCTCTTCTTGCAGATAAAACTTTTCTGCCGTTAGCTGTGCTCATTCTTGCTCTGAAACCGTGAACCTTGTTTCTCTGTCTCTTCTTTGGATGGAATGTCTGCTTCATATTCCGTACACCTCCTTTTGATAATGATATGGCATAAATCGGTAAGCATATCATACTATAATTAAAACATCGTTCTAATTTTATTCATTTTGTCCCATAAAGTCAAGCTTTTTTTGCAATTATTCATGCCTGTACATTATTTTTGTGAATCTGGCTTAGCATCACTGATTTATGGCATTGATTCAATGACAGCACTTTAAAGCTTGTCCGTAGATGCTTAACGGTTACTTTTTTCCATTTGCATCTCCCATAAAGGCAAAAATTATTGACAACCTGTTTATCCACATTATGGCCGTGAATAAGTTATCCCCAAATTGTGGATAAGTTGTGGATAACTCTGTTGATGATTGTTCTTAACTTGTTAAAATTATCCACAAACCCTTTATTTAAGCTTATGGATAATGTTAATTAAGATATTCACATTTTCCACAAAGCAATTTTTAACACCCTGATAATTTATCTGAAAGGTATATTATATGCAACTGTAACAAAATTATTATGTAAACTTATTTTGTATATTATATATTTTCTCCCGCCCACTCTTTCTAAACATTATTGTAAAACATACAATTACTAAACATTCAACTAAAAAACACTCAAATACAAAATGCATACCACAGTATCCTACTCTATACTATTTATTTTTTATCTATGATTACTTATTCCTACTCTACACTATTTATTCCCAATCTATGCCGTTTATTCCAAAAAAATCCGACCCTCGCAAGGTATGCCTGTATTGTCCGTATTTTATGCAATTATTAGGTCACGTATTTTAGAGAATTCATTGAAAAAAAGCAAATTTTAAGGTATAATAACTTAGAATGACACAAAATGGGAGAAATATCGATGATTGCTGAAATTAAAGAAAAATGGCCTCTTATTTTAGAGACTATCAAGAATGAACATGAAGTCAGTGATGTATCATTTAAGACTTGGCTGCTGCCACTTGAGCCTTATGATACACATGACGATGTTTTGTTTATACTGCTTCCGGATGAGAGAATGGGTCAGAACTATATTAATTATATAGACAAGAAATATACAGTTCCTCTGAAGGTTGCCGTAGCTGAATGTACCGGTTTAGAGCTTGAAATCCAATTCATATTTCCAAGCCAGACCAAAGATATTGACAGACTTGTAAGCTCAGCCTCCGGTGTAAGCCGTACAAAGCCTGTCGTAACCAAGGCGGCACCTTCCGATGAAGTGTTCGAGAAAGCCGGACTCAACAGAAAATATACCTTTGACACATATGTCGTTGGAGATAACAACAGCTTTGCCCATGCAGCCGCTGTTGCTGTCGCTGAATCTCCTGCTGAGATATACAATCCGCTCTTTATATACGGAGGCGTAGGTCTTGGCAAGACACATATTATGCAGTCTATAGGTAACTATATTTTAACGAAGGATCCTACCAAGAAGGTAATGTATGTGACTTCCGAAGCATTTACCAACGAACTCGTAGAATCCATCAAGAATGACCGTACCAATACCAACCAGAAGTTCCGTGACAAATACCGCAAGGTTGACGTTCTGCTTATCGATGATATTCAGTTCATTGCAGGTAAGGAAAGTACTCAGGAAGAGTTTTTCCATACCTTTAATGCTCTGCGTGAATCCAAGAAGCAGATAGTTATTTCATCAGATCGTCCGCCTAAGGATATTGCAACATTAGAGGACAGGCTTCGTTCAAGATTCGAATGGGGTCTCACTGTCGATATCGCACCTCCTTCTTACGAGACACGTATGGCTATTCTCCGCAAAAAAGCAGAATTTGAAAATCTCAATGTACCTAATGAGATATTAGAATATATTGCCAACAATATTAAATCCAACATCCGTGAGCTTGAAGGTTCTCTTACCAAGCTGACAGCTTACGCAAAGTTTACACATAATGATCTTAGCATTGCACTTGCTGAGGAAGCACTTCGTGACATTATCTTCCCTAATGAGACCAGAGATGTCACACCTGACCTCATCATCAAGACAGTCTCCGACCATTTTAATATCACACCTGCCGATATCACATCGCATAAGCGCAACAAGGAAATCGTATATCCTCGCCAGATTGCAATGTATCTTTGTCGTGCAATGACGGACGTTCCGCTTGCGACTATTGGCAAAATTATAGGAAATCGTGACCACACCACTGTAATTCACGGTGCTGATAAAATTTCTGATGAGATTAAGAATAATGTACAGACCAAAGAGCTTATAGATATCCTTATCAAAAAGATAAATCCATCTTAAGCTTTTGAGTTATCACCAATATTTAAATGACATTATAATAAGGAAGAAACTCGTTATACTTTGTGGATAACCTGCTGGACAACATTGTGGATAAGTGTTGATAAAATCTCATTTTTTGTGTATAAACCACTTTTCTATCCACAGGATATTTTTCCCGTTTTTTTTATCCACACAGGTTTAACAGCTTGTCCTTTAATTATTAACATACTTATCCTTTTTCTGAAACCCTTGATTTTAAGGGCTTTAGAAGGGTTATCAACATATTCACAGCCCCTACTACGACTACTGCTGAATATTTTTATATATTTATTAACAGCACTCCACTGTGCATTATTTTTGAAAGGAGTTTCACACAATGAAAATTATTTGCAACAAATCAGATCTTTTATCAGGTGTAAGCATAGTTCTCAAGGCTATACCATCAAGAACAACTATGACTATACTCGAATGTATTCTTATAGATGCTTCCGCAGGAGAGATAAAATTCACCGGCAATGATATGGAACTTGGAATTGAGACTATAGTCAAAGGAGAAATCAGAGACAGAGGTAAAGTTGCCATCGATGCCAAGATTTTTTCCGATATTATCAGAAAGCTTCCTGACAATGAAGTCACAATAGAGACAGACAGCAATTATGTGGCAAAAATCACCTGTGAAAAAGCTAACTTTACTATTGCAGGCAAATCAGGAGAAGACTTTGCTTATCTTCCTTATGTTGAAAAAGATAAATTTATTGAGCTGTCCAAATTCTCTCTTAAAGAAGTTATACGACAGACTATTTTTTCTATTGCTGATAGCGAAAGCAGCAACAGAATCATGACCGGTGAGCTTTTTGAGATTAAGAACAACAATCTCAGGGTTGTTTCACTTGATGGACACAGAATTTCCATAAGAAATATTGAACTTAAAGACTCTTATGAGGATATTAAGGTTATTGTTCCGGGTAAAGCCCTCAATGAAATTAGTAAAATTTTATCAGGTGAGGCTGATGAGATGGTAAGCATCTTCTTTACAGACAACAATATTTTGTTCGAGTTTGATAGAACTAAGGTTGTTTCAAGACTGATTGATGGAGAGTTCTTCAAGATTGACCAGATGCTTTCTAAGGATTACGAGACTAAGGTTGTGATTAACAAGAAGGAATTTTTGGATTGTATAGACCGTTCAATGCTTCTTGTTAAAGAAGGTGACAAAAAGCCTATTATTGTAAATATTACGGATGGCTCTCTTGAGATAAAGATTAACTCACCTATCGGTTCAATGAATGAGGATATTGATATCACAAAAGAAGGCAAGGATATTATGATTGGCTTTAATGGCAGATTCTTAATGGATGCGCTTAAGGTTATAGATGATGAACAGATTTCGATGTATCTTATGAACCCTAAGGCTCCTTGCTTTATCCGCGATGATAAGAACGAGTATATTTATCTCATTCTTCCTGTCAACTTTAACAATTATTAATATAGACATAACTGGGATTCTGGAATTGTTATTAATTTTTAGAATTCTCTATTATAAAAAATATAAAAAAGATTAATTATTCAGAATCATAACTGCGGGACTGCCATTTGAAGGGTTTGGTTTTGCAAGGTTATGATTTCTACAAAATGAATAATTATGCATTACGAATATTTATTAATGTATAATGCATAATTATTCTAGTTTAAAGCAATGTAAATGTACGGCAATAATTTATAAGCACAGCTGTGTACTGTTTAGAAAGGGAAAATATGGAAACAATAAAGTTACGTGATGAATTTATAAAGCTTGGACAGGCGTTAAAGGCAGCAGGACTTGTGGAGTCGGGAGTTGATGCAAAGCTTGTTATCCTTGATGGTCAGGTCAAAGTCAACGGTGCCGTGGAGCTTCAAAGAGGTAAGAAGCTTCATGCCGGTGACGTGGTTGAGTATGATGGAGAAACTATTAAGATCGAGGAATAATTATGGTTATCGAAGCTCTTGATTTGCAAAATTACAGAAATTATGAGCTGCTTGGCATGAAGTTTTCACCGGAAACCAATATTCTGTATGGCGATAATGCACAGGGAAAGACAAATATACTTGAAGCGATATATGTTGCAGGTACGACCAAGTCGCATCGCGCAAGCAAGGACAGGGAAATAATTGCTTTTGACAGCGATGAGGCTCATATTAAGATGTTTGTCCGCAAGAATAATATTTCACACCGGATTGACATGCATCTTAAGAAGAATAAGACAAAAGGTGTAGCAATAGATGGTATTCCGATAAAAAGAGCTGTAGATTTGTTAGGAATAATCAATATTGTATTTTTTTCACCTGAGGATCTTAACATAATCAAGAGCGGACCGGCGGAACGCAGGCGTTTTATGGATATGGAGCTGTGCCAGTTAGACAAGATATATGTTCATAATCTTGTCAATTATAATAAGGCTTTGCTGCAAAGAAACAAGCTCCTTAAGGATATTTCATTTGCTCCGTCACTTGCAGATACTTTAGATGTGTGGGATGAGCAGCTTGTACGCTATGGAAAAGAGCTTATCAGAATAAGGCGTGAGTTTGTAAACAATCTCAATAGTATTATATTTGATATTCATGGCAGATTGTCAGGCAATAAAGAGCAGTTAGAGCTTGTATATGAGCCGTCGGTTGATGAGGAAGAATTTAAAAACAGACTTTATTTGTCAAGAGAGAAGGATATCCGACAGAAAACTACTGTGTATGGCCCTCACAGAGACGATTTAAGCTTTATGCTGGGTGATATGGATGTGAGAAAATATGGCTCACAGGGGCAGCAAAGAACCTGTGCGCTGTCATTGAAATTATCAGAGATAGAGTTAGTTAAGCTGCTTACAGGGGATACGCCTGTTCTGCTGCTTGATGATGTATTTTCTGAGCTTGATGCGAACAGACAGAATTATCTGCTTGACAGCATAAGCAATGTTCAGACGATTGTCACATGCACAGGACTTGACGAATTTATTAATTATCGTTTTCACTTAGATAAGGTTTTTTATGTGATGAACGGACATGTTGTTGAAAAAAATTGATTTTGAAGGTATATGTGAAAGCGCTGTTATCACGTATATGACTATATTTAGAATATTATATCTAGCGCAGAAATGAGGAAAGCATGGAAAATAATTACGGAGCTGACCAGATACAGATTCTTGAAGGTCTTGAGGCAGTTAGAAAAAGACCGGGAATGTATATTGGCAGTACATCATCAAAGGGACTTCATCATTTGGTATATGAGATTGTAGACAATTCGGTGGATGAGGCATTAGCAGGCTATTGCACTGAGATTGATGTGCAGATTAACTCTGACAATTCTATTACCGTTACAGACAATGGACGAGGCATTCCGGTTGGAATAAATGCCAAGTCAGGACTTCCTGCGGTACAGGTTGTATTTACAATTCTCCATGCCGGAGGCAAGTTCGGCGGTGGAGGATATAAGGTATCAGGAGGACTTCACGGAGTAGGTGCGTCCGTTGTAAATGCACTTTCTGAGTGGCTTGAGGTTAAGGTATGCCGTGATGGAAATATCTACCAGCAAAGATACGAGAGAGGAAAGGTAATGTATCCTCTTAAGATTGTCGGAAGCTGTGAACCTGAAAAGACAGGAACTAAGGTTACATTCCTTCCTGACAAGGAAATTTTTGAGGAAACAGTATATGATTTTGATATCCTTAAGAATCGTCTGAGAGAAATGGCATTTCTCACTAAGGGAATCAAGATTATTTTAAGAGATGACAGAGAGGATAAGAAGGAGAAGATTTTCCATTACGAAGGTGGTATCAAGGAGTTCGTGCAGTATCTTAACCGCAGCAAAACTCCGCTTTATGATAATATTATCTACTGTGAAGGAACAGTCAACAATATTTCTGTAGAGGTTGCTTTTCAGCATAATGATGATTACAACGAGAGCATATATTCATTTGTCAACAATATCAATACACCTGAGGGCGGCATGCACCTTACAGGCTTCAGAAATGCGATTACTAAGACATTTAACGACTATGCAAGGAGTAATAAGCTTTTAAAGGACAGCGAACAGAATCTTACAGGAGAAGATATCAGGGAAGGTCTTACTGCCATTGTAAGTGTCAAGATTGAGAATCCTCAGTTTGAAGGCCAGACTAAGCAGAAGCTCGGAAATAGTGAAGCGAGAGGTGCAGTTGACAATGTTGTTACAGAACAGCTTACATATTTCCTTGAGCAGAATCCGACTGTAGCAAAAATGATATGTGAAAAGTCACTTCTTGCACAAAGAGCGAGAGAGGCTGCAAGAAAAGCAAGGGATCTAACAAGAAGAAAGACAGCACTTGAGTCCATGAGTCTTCCGGGTAAGCTTGCAGACTGTTCAGACAAGGATCCTAAGAATTGTGAGATATTCATCGTAGAGGGTGATTCCGCCGGTGGTTCGGCTAAGTCTGCGAGAAGCCGTGCTACGCAGGCAATCCTGCCGCTCAGAGGAAAGATATTGAATGTAGAGAAGGCAAGACTTGACCGTATACTCGGAAATGCGGAAATCAAAGCTATGATTACCGCATTCGGAACCGGCATACATGAGGATTTTGACATAACTAAGCTTCGTTATCACAAGATTATCATTATGACGGATGCCGATGTAGATGGAGCACATATCGCTACACTTATGCTTACCTTCCTGTACCGCTTTATGCCGGAGCTTATAAAGCAGGGCTATGTATATCTCGCACAGCCGCCTCTTTACAAGCTTGAGAGAAACAAGAAGGTATGGTATGCATACTCTGATGAGCAGTTAAATGAAATACTCACAGAGGTAGGACGTGACCAGAGCAACAAGATTCAGCGATACAAAGGTCTTGGAGAGATGGATGCGGACCAGCTCTGGGAGACAACAATGGATCCTGCCAAGAGAATACTTAAGAAGGTTTTCTATGATGAGGACTATGCATCTGAGATAGATGTAACATTTTCTACACTCATGGGAGACAATGTTGAACCTAGAAGAGAGTTCATTGAGGCAAATGCTAAGTTCGTGAAGAATTTAGATATTTAGTGCTATTCGTACGTTGTGTGATTTTGCCAAAAAGTAATTATTATATAAAAAATATGGTTATGTGGAGGAAATTTGAATGGATGAACATATCTTTGATAAGGTTCATGATGTAGACCTCAAAAAGACTATGGAGGACTCATATATAGATTATGCGATGAGTGTTATTGCAGCGCGTGCGCTTCCTGATGTCAGGGATGGTCTTAAGCCGGTACAGCGCAGAATACTTTACTCGATGATAGAGCTTAACAACGGTCCTGATAAGCCGCACAGAAAATGCGCACGTATCGTAGGAGATACAATGGGTAAATATCACCCGCATGGAGACTCATCAATATATGATGCTCTCGTTAAGCTGGCACAGGATTTTGCGACCAGATATCCGCTTGTCGATGGACATGGTAACTTTGGTTCGGTTGACGGTGACGGCGCTGCTGCCATGCGATATACAGAGGCGAGATTAAGCAAAATTTCGATGGAGATGTTGGCTGATATCGATATGGATACAGTCGATTTTACACCGAACTTTGATGAGACAGAGAAGGAGCCGGCAGTGCTTCCTTCAAGATATCCTAATCTCATGGTAAACGGAACATCAGGTATCGCTGTAGGTATGGCAACCAATATACCGCCTCACAATCTTCGTGAGGTTATCGCTGCTGTGGTAAGGATTATTGACAATGAGGTTGAGCATGACAAAGATACAGATATAGAGGAACTCATGGAGATTGTCAAGGGTCCTGATTTCCCTACAGGAGCCATGGTTATCGGAAAGAGAGGAATTGAGGAGGCATATCGTACAGGACGAGGCAAGATTAAGGTTCGTGCAGTTACGGATATAGAAGCTATGCCTAATGGCAAGAGCCGTATCATTGTGTCTGAGATTCCATATATGGTCAACAAGGCTAATCTCATCCAGAAGATAGCAGAGCTTGTAAAGGATAAAAAGATTGACGGAATAACAGACCTTAGAGATGAGTCTGACAGACAGGGTATGAGAATATGCATCGAGCTGCGCAAGGATGCCAATGCTAATATTGTTCTCAATCAGCTCTATAAGCATACACAGATGCAGGATACATTCGGTGTAATCATGCTTGCGCTTGTAGACCAGCAGCCTAAGGTGTTAAATCTCAAGGAGATGCTCGGATATTATCTTCTGCACCAGAAGGATGTCGTTACAAGAAGAACAAGATACGAACTCAACAAAGCAGAAGCAAGAGCACATATCTTAGAAGGCTTGATGATAGCACTTGACAATATTGATGAAGTGATAAGCATTATCAGAAGCTCTGAGAATGTGGCAGCAGCTAAGGTAAGACTCATTGAGCGTTTTGGGCTTTCTGATGCACAGGCACAGGCTATTGTCGATATGCGTCTTAGAGCACTGACAGGATTAGAGAGAGAGAAGATTGAGCAGGAGCTGGCTGCACTCAGAGCCAGAATAGAGGAGTTGAAGGAGATACTTGCTGATGAGAAGAAGCTTCTCATGGTAATCCGCAAGGAAATCATGGCAATTTCTGACAAATATGGCGATGACAGAAGAACATCTATAGGTTATGACGAGTCAGAGATTAACATGGAAGACCTTATTCCGGATGAGAGCACAGTTATAGCTATGACTAACCTCGGTTATATAAAGAGAATGACACTTGACAACTTCAAGAGCCAGAACAGAGGCGGACGTGGAATCAAGGGAATGCAGACTATAGATGAGGACTACATAGAAGACCTGTTTATGACAACCACACATAAGAATCTGTTATTCTGTACAAGCCTTGGACGTATCTACCGTCTGAAGGCCTATGAGATACCAGAGGCAAGCCGTACAGCCAGAGGTACAGCTATTGTAAATCTTTTACAGCTTATGCCGGGTGAGAAGATAAGTGCGATAATTCCTGTAAATGGTATAAAAGATGATTCATATCTTTTCATGTGTACCAAGAATGGTATTGTAAAGAGAACACCTGCAAAAGAGTATGCCAATATTCGTAAGACAGGAATTCAGACAATCACACTCAGGGATGACGATGAGCTTATCGAGGTTAAGGAGACTGACGGAAATAAGGATATCATTCTTGTGACTAAGCTTGGAATGTGTATCAGGTTCAATGAGCAGGATGTAAGACCTACTGGAAGAAGTGCTATGGGTGTAATCGGCATGAATCTCATTCCAGGTGATGAAGTAATTGGAATGCAGCTTGACACTCAGGGCGAGGAGCTTCTGATTGTATCTGAGAATGGTCTTGGAAAGAGAACAAAGACAGAGGAATTCACCGTTCAGCACAGAGGCGGCAAGGGTATTAAGTGCTACAAGATTAATGATAAGACAGGCAATGTGATAGGAGTTAAGGCTGTAAATGAGAACAGAGAGATTATGCTTATCACAACAGAAGGCATTATTATCCGTATGCAGGTAGCAGGAATATCGGTTCTCGGAAGAATCACATCGGGAGTCAAGCTTATCAATCTTGATGAAGGTGTCAAGGTAGCTAAGGTAGCTAAAGTCAGGGAAGGTGATGAGACAAAGCCTGAGGATGAGAACTTAGCAGTTGATGACGAGCAAGAGGAAGATAACGTAAATATTGAAGAATAAATAATTGATGCAAAGCGCAGAGGGCTCACAATGAGAAATATAAGCACGGATGAAGTAATAAAAAATATAAGAGAAATGTGTATTGAAGCAAATCATTTCCTGTCGCCTGATATGAAAAAAGTATTTGAAAAGGCTGCCGATGAGGAGACATCTTCTCTCGGCAGACAGATATTAGGACAGCTTAAGGAAAATCTTGAGATTGCAGGCAGTGATATGATACCTATTTGTCAGGACACCGGAATGGCTGTTGTATTTATAAGCGTTGGACAGGAAGTTCATATTGAGGGAGGCTCTCTGACGGAAGCCATCAATGAAGGAGTGCGTCAGGGATATGTAGACGGATACCTCAGAAAATCGGTTGTAAAAGACCCTATTGAGAGGGAGAATACGAAGGATAATACGCCGGCTGTAATTCACTATGATATTGTGCCGGGAGATAAGATAGATATAACGATTGCTCCAAAGGGCTTTGGAAGCGAGAACATGAGCCGCGTGTTTATGTTAAAGCCGGCTGATGGCATAGAAGGCGTTAAGGAGGCAATTCTTAAAGCCGTAAAGGATGCAGGGCCTAATGCATGCCCACCTATGGTTGTAGGTGTCGGCATCGGAGGAACCTTTGAAAAATGTGCTCTTCTCGCAAAAAAGGCTCTCACAAGAGATTTAGATGGTGAAAGACCATCAGGTTATGTACGTGAGCTTGAGGATGAGATGCTTGAAAAAATCAATTCACTTGGCATAGGTCCAGGCGGTCTTGGAGGAACTAAGACTGCACTTGCAGTTAATGTAGAGACTTATCCGACACATATTGCGGGACTTCCGGTGGCTGTTAATATCTGCTGTCATGTCAACAGGCATGTACACAGAGTAATTTAGTCATAATAAGAATGATATCAGATTAATAATTCGATTTTGACCGGCCTAGCCGGAATACATGTATCAGATTGGATAGGAGAAAAATGGACAAGCATATTAATGTACCTTTTGACAGTAGTATATCAACAAGCCTTAAGGCCGGCGATTATGTGTATCTTACCGGAACAATATATACTGCGAGAGATGCAGCACATAAGAGAATGTATGAAGCTCTTAAAAAAGGTGAAGAGCTGCCTTTTGATGTAAAGAATAATACCATTTACTATATGGGACCTTCGCCTGCAAGAGAAGGAAGACCGATTGGTTCGGCTGGGCCTACAACAGCGAGCAGAATGGACAAGTATGCACCATCACTTCTCGACCTAGGACTTATCGGGATGATAGGCAAAGGAAAACGAAATAAGGCTGTACATGAGGCGATTGTGAGAGATAGAGCTGTTTATTTTGCCGCAGTGGGCGGTGCAGGCGCACTATTGTCTAAATGCATCACATCATCTGAGGTGATTGCTTATGACGATTTGGGTACTGAAGCTATAAGGAAACTTACTGTGAAGGATTTTCCTGTAATTGTTGTTATCGACTCAGAGGGACGGGATTTATATGAAGAAATTTAATATAAACGAACAGAATAAGTGCCTGACGATAATAATTGGCATAGAAATTCTCATAATGCTTGTGCTTATTGTGATGCTTTTTGTTCCGGGAAAGAAGTATCTGCTTAATCAGGATGACAATACGATAACTCTTCCGTATGGACATTACTACCTGAAATGTGATTATAGTATTTCAAGTGACACTGATGCAGCAAATTATCTGTGGATTACTGATGAGCAGGGAAAAACAGAAGGTATATTGCATTCAGAGGATTTTGTCCACCATGAAAAAAATACATGGGAGACAGAATTCTGGATTACTAAGCCCAGCTTAAAAATTAACCTTGAAATCAGAAAGCAGGGACAGGCTGAGCAGTCAGCGTACTTAAATTATGCTAATTATGAAATTAAGTGTACATCATACACAGCATTTATTATTCTTTTAATTTTGAGCATGGTACTTGCATGTACGGTTGCTGCTTATCTGATAAGAGTTGGCAGGATAAAGCTCACGCGCGAAAAAGTGGTATATGCAATTATAATGTCTGCCATATTTATAATATCCTGCATTCCGTTATTCGGAGACAGCCTGATTAAAGGTGATGACACAGTTACGCATCTTATCAGGATTGAAGGAATCAAGGATGGCTATCTTTCGGGACAGTTTCCTGTAAAGGTTGAGCCTACACTTAATGGCGGCTACGGATATGCGTTTTCTACATACTACGGAGGCTTATTTTATAATATTCCTGTAATTTTGCGGCTTATGGGATTTACTTTGCAGGGTGCCTATAAAGCATATATTGTAGTTGTGAATTTCGCTACGGTTATTGCTGCATACTACAGCTTCAAAGTTATATTCAAAAAGCCAAAGTTAGCACTTATAAGCACTATAATGTACAGTCTTTCACTTATAAGGATAGTGGATTTATATCAGAGAGGTGCGGTAGGTGAGTTCACTGCATTGATATTCATTCCGTTGATTGCAGCCGGACTTTGGAAGATTTACGCTACACCGATAGAGGACGAGAATTATAAGAGATTATGGGTGATGCCTGTAATCGGTTATTTTGGTGTAATAGAGTCACATGTTCTAAGCACTGAGCTATGCGGTGTATTTACAGTGCTTATATGTCTTATGATGTTTAAAAAGACATTCAGAAAAAAGACTTTCTTGGTATTATTAAAGATAGTCCTGATTTCTGTTGTGCTTAACATAGCCTACCTGCTTCCTTTTATCGAGTCATATATAACTGAAAGCACATATATCAATTCAGGCTTGTCAAATGCGGCAGGACTGACCTTCTGTCTTTCTTTTACAGATGTATTTAAGTTCTTTTTCAAGTTCATAGAGTTCAGTGCCTGGAGAGACTATATGGTTCCTGGCTTAGGACCGACTGTGATACCGATAATAGGCTTATTTATATACACCTTGATAAAACGAAGAGGAATTGACAAATATAAGTCACTGATGATTGTGTCAGGCATAATCACAATCATTACTGTGATTTTATCCTTGGATGTATTCCCATATGAGAGAATACTTACATACTTAGGCAGTTCACCGACAAATGTTGCGATAATTAACCGTATATTCAATTTTGTCAGCAATATGGGCAAGAATATACAGTTTGCAATGAGATTCCTTACAATTGGAACCTGCACATATATAATTTTCATAATTGCACTGTTATCTCAATACAACGAAGAGAAGCTATTAAAGATTGCTGAGATTATAATTGTGGCTCTCACAGTGGTTCAGTATATCTGGGCATCTGTTCTGACAATCAATGACATGAGGCATATCAACTTCTATACGATTACTGAAAATGACAAGGAAATAACCTGTGAAATCGGAAATTATGAATATCTGCCATTAAAATATGACGGAGATTTTCCATACTTTAATAAATTCAGGGAAGACGGAAGCTTCCAGTCAACGAATGCGGAAGTTACCGAGTATGAAAAAGAGTATATAAATGTTAATCTGCATGTCGTAACAGGAGACGATGCCGGAATGGTTGAGCTTCCATTGCTGTACTATAGAGGCTATAAAGCAGTCGACACAGCCACAGGAAAAGAAATTAAGCTGATTAAGTCCGAATCGGCATTGCTTTTACTGGTAATTGACAGTAATTATGATGGCAATATAAGAGTGTATTATCCGGGTAAAATTTACTGGCATATTGCTGATGCAGTGTCGGTGGTAAGCTTTGTCCTGATCGTGCTATACAGCATAAAAGGCAGGAGAAGAGCAAAAGTACAAAAATAAATATACAAAGTATATAGGTAATGACAAGACTAAGTGTATGCGTGCCGGACGTTGTGTAATTTTACTATATTACCGCTGGGCACGCTTTCGCTGCATTGCAATATAGTAAAATTACACAACTGTTCAGCAGAACAATGATGTATTGCAAACGACTATATAAAGGTATAAATTACGAGGAGAGAGCAATATGAGGAGATTGCATGAGGATAAAGTATATAAAGGATTATTAATATCTCTATGCGTTGAAGTGGTTATCTTTGCAATGCTGATTGTTGCTTCCTTCTTGATTAAAAAGACATATGTACTTGCGGATGGGGACAATACACTTTCGCTTCCGTTCGGACATTATTTTGTCACATGCCGCTATGATTCGGAAAAGACTGATGATACGGTTAATTATCTCTATATACAGAATAACGATAAGACAACGCAGGGGATTCCTCAGACAGACAATTATCTTAGAGATGACCAAAACAGCTATACAGGTGAATTTTGGATATATAGTATAAAAAAAGATATCAATTTCAGTGTGAGGGAAATTACACAAAAAGAAGAGTCAAGCCTTGTTGATGTGCACAGATACGAGATACGAACCACGCCATTTGTATATTTTGTCATAATGCTTCCTGTATTAATGCTTATGGCAGTGACTTTATGGGGGATGTATATCAGATGCCGCAGGATAGCAATTACCAAGGAGTCGATTGCAAGGACAGGTGTGCTAATAGGCACAATGCTTGTGTCGTGCATACCATTATTTTTTGACAAATTAATTATCGGACATGATACCATAATACAGCTTCTAAGACTTGAAGGAATCAAGGACGGCTACCTCGCAGGCCAGTTGCCGGTTAAGGTTGAGCCGACATTCTGCGGCGGATATGGATATGCGTTTTCTATTTTTTACGGAAGCCTGTTTTACAATATTCCGGCGCTTTTCAGACTTATGGGATTTTCAATTCAGTTCTCATATAAGATATATGTTGCGCTTATAAATATTGCAACTGTACTTATTTCTTATTACAGCTTTTTCGTTATGCTGAAAAATAAGAAAAATGCTGTTATAGCGAGTGTACTGTACAGCCTTTCGGTGTACCGCTTCTATGATTTGTACCAAAGAGGCGCTGTTGGGGAATATACAGCCATGACATTTCTTCCGCTTATTGCGGTGGGCTTATGGAAAATATATATCTCTCCAGATGATAAAAATTTAAGAAAAATGTGGGTAATGCCGGTAATAGGCTTCTGGGGAGTTATACAGTCGCACGTTTTGAGTACGGAGATATATGGAGCGTTTACATTACTGTTATGTCTTATAATGTTTAAAAAGACCTTTAAGAAGGACAGGTTTATTGTACTTTTAAAGATAGTGCTTATATCGGCTGTTCTAAATGCCAACTACCTTCTGCCTTTCCTTGAGTGCTTCATGCTTGACAATCTGTATATTAAACATGATTCCTACGTAGAGGTACTTATAGGCATGCCGATAACACATATATTTAAGTTCTATACCGGAAAATCATCAAGTTCATATTACATAGTGGATGGAGGGCTTGGATGCACATCAATTATTGTGATAATAATGCTTGTGTACGCAGGTGTAAAAAAATACTTTTCTGAGGATAGCAGGAGAAAATTGTGGATAACCGGTATAATTTTGCTTGTAAGTGTTATTTTAGCTTCGAGTATAATACCGTGGATGAAAATGACGAACTTTTTGGATGCGGGAACTTCAAGTGGGACTGCAAGCAAGCTTATGCACGCTGTCAGCAGAGTGTTTAAAACTGTGCAGTTTCCGGTCAGATATGTTACGGTTGGTGCATTTGTATTCATAATGTTCACATGCATTGTCATATTCTGCAAGAAGAACGACAAAGTCCTAAAGGCAGCGACAGGATTAATATTTGCAATAACGGTTGTTCAGTTTGTATGGCTGAGTGCTGTTATGATGAAAAATGGAAACCTTGATACAAGATATGCTATAAGTCCTACGGATAAGGATTTCACATTTAACCTAGGCGGATTTGAGTATATGCCTCTCAGGGATGATGATGGTATCCCATATATGAATATGCTTATGGAAAATGAGGAATGTCAGACAACCAATGCCGAGATAAGCAACTACAGTAAGTATTTGACGAATATCAATGTCCACATTAAGACAGGAGCTGCGTCTACAGGAATGGTTGAATTTCCGCTGCTCTATTACAGAGGTTACAAAGCTGTTGACGTAAATACAGGAGAGGAGCTGTTAGTTTATAACTCGACAAGCAGTGCGCGGCTGGCGGTTATTGTCCCCGCAGATTATGACAGCGATGTAAAGGTATACTATGCAGGAAAGACAACATGGCATATTGCGGAAGTCGTATCCGCAATGATGATGGTGTTTATAATACTGTATTCAGCTTATCTTGCTATGAAAAATAGAAGGACTACTGTATCAGATTAACGTCCGATTAACAAAAGTAAAAAAATGATTGACAATAGCTTTGGATAGTGGTAGAATACTAAATGCGTCAGGTGATAAGGAACAGCCGAATCACCCCTTGGCAGCCACAATTTAATAATGATTGTGAATTCGGAGAAATACTCAAGAGGCCGAAGAGGCGCCCCTGCTAAGGGTGTAGGTCGGGTAACCGGCGCGAGGGTTCAAATCCCTCTTTCTCCGTTGAAAAAGAGACATCGTTATGATGTCTCTTTTTCGTTACCGGCTTCACGTTTTGAAAACACGCATCCGCAGAAGTTCTGCCTGTAAAGCTTATATTCTTTTGACAGCTCAATCGAGCGCTTATACCCGTTTTTCTTTTTAAAATCGGAATAAAGATATGATATGGCATATTCATCTGACAACTTTTTTCCGATTTCATTCAATTTATCGGCATCCTTTAAAGGACTGATGCTCAATGTTGTTGTAAAATAATCATATCCAAGCTCCTTGGCAACGACAGCAGCCTCATGCAATCGAAGCTCATAGCACACATGACATCTTTTGCCGCCTTCAGGCTCGTTTTCAAGTCCCTTGACGGAAGTATAGAATTCTTCGGGAAGATACCGTCCCTCTATAAGTGATATCTTGTTCTTTGCCGGAAGTTCGGATATGAACCGCTTGATTTCATCAACACGTTTTTGGTACTCGGCAGCAGGTGAAATATTGGGATTGTAAAAAAGCACAGTTATGGAAAAATACTGTGAAAGGTATTCAAGGCAGTAGCTGCTGCAAGGTGCACAGCAGGCATGCAGTAACAGTGATGGCACATGTCCGGGTTCTATGCCGGAAATAAGCTGTTCTAATTCTCTTTGATAGTTCCTTTTGTTCATAATATAAATTAAATCCTCCAGGTTTAAAAATATATAGGTGGGTGCAATACTTTGAATCTGATTACTGCCAAATTCTAAGCTTGGTAAACGCCTATTAAAATCTACTGACTGTTTTCAAATCTTATAATAATAACTATTATTTTATTAAAAAAGACTATATATACGAATTCAAGCATCATATCTGATTATATACGCGTCATATTAAGAATGGTTAAAAAATATATACATATACAAATACACACATATAAGTACATATATAAATACACATACACAAATTCAGAGTGCATGTAGCAAATTTGAATTTTCAAGTCTCATATACAGAATTGTCAAAAAGTCTTGTTAAAAAACAGTCTTCTTATATTTTAACATAAACAATAATAAATATATAGTAGTCTAAGTATTTATGGCTGATTATTAATTATATACCATTATACGGTGTATAGAGTTAGAGGTAGTAATATATCATATAGGTAATTGCGAAACTCTGTATATTGGTATCAGACGTTGTGCACTTTTGCTATATTACCGCCAGACACGCTCGCGCTTCATTGCAAACACAGCGGTGCGTAAGCGGCTAAAACACAGCCGATAAACACATTAGTTCAGCAAGCTGAACTATTAGTGTTTGCAAATAGTCTGGCTTGCAATATAGTAAAATTGCACAACTGTTCATTGATAAATTTGAGTTTCGCAATTACCTAAGTAATATATCATAATGTGTGAGGTAGCAGTATATCATAATGTCTGATGAATATATTCTGGAAATTTATATACATACTATGATTAAGTAATTGTAAGATAGTTTTGGTATAAGCAACGGTGAAAATTATATTAATGATGGTGCCGGGGGCAAATAAGATTATTTATTATATTGTATCAATTATTTTCAAATTGATTTGATATGACTATATTAACTTAATTTGATAATTTGCTTCATACAAAAATTTTACCTATTGATTATTACACAGTTTACAAACAATTAATTCAATTAGTAAATGTCGTTTCATTTGCTGGCAACATTTTAAGGATTTAGGTGTCGCAAATGCTTCGTAAACTTAATTGTGTATAGTATATGCATTATGTGTATCATGACATTCTGTATGGAATATGGATACCTCTTAGATCGCTTTTTTTGTCTTAAATGTCACTATACACTCTTAACATAAGTTAGTAAGTTTTGGCCCAAAATAAAAACTTTATTTTGGGGCTTTACAAAACAGATGGCATATGGTAGTATTAACAAGCTTTCTCAAGAGCTATAGTTAATAAAGTTTTGAGAGCAATCTTCTAATTGTAAATAGTTTTTATAAAAAAATTCTTTTAAAAAGCTGTTGACAATCCTTGGAAGGCATGTTATTATATAACACGTCCTTGCGAGAGGACAGTAAAGTTAAGAACCGAAACAAAATCTTGTTTCAACAAAATAAAAAAAGTTCTTGACAAAGCAAAAAGAATATGATACACTAATCAAGTCGCTGATGTAGCGACGAACAAGTTCTTTGATAACTGAACAGTAAAACAACCCTGAAAATTCTAACGGGTTTCGAAGTGGTTTCTGCTTTGAAAACCTGAGAATATTCAGAAACGAACAAAAACCTTGAACCAAGAATCGGAAGATTCTTGCAAGCGAAAATCCGAAGGGTTTTCGCACGGTAAATAATAACGGAGAACGAAAGAACTTCTTTAAAAAGAAGCCAGAGTAGTTCTGACGGAATTAAACTTTTATATGAGAGTTTGATCCTGGCTCAGGATGAACGCTGGCGGCGTGCTTAACACATGCAAGTCGAACGAGGATTTAACGGAATGCGATTCGTCAAATGAAATTAAATCCGAGTGGCGGACGGGTGAGTAACGCGTGGATAACCTGCCTCACACAGGGGGACAACAGCCGGAAACGGCTGCTAATACCGCATAACACAAGTAAGTCGCATGACTGACTTGCCAAAGATTATATCGGTGTGAGATGGATCCGCGTCTGATTAGCCAGTTGGCGGGGTAACGGCCCACCAAAGCGACGATCAGTAGCCGACCTGAGAGGGTGACCGGCCACATTGGGACTGAGACACGGCCCAAACTCCTACGGGAGGCAGCAGTGGGGAATATTGCACAATGGGCGCAAGCCTGATGCAGCGACGCCGCGTGAAGGATGAAGTATTTCGGTATGTAAACTTCTATCAGCAGGGAAGAAAATGACGGTACCTGACTAAGAAGCCCCGGCTAACTACGTGCCAGCAGCCGCGGTAATACGTAGGGGGCAAGCGTTATCCGGATTTACTGGGTGTAAAGGGAGCGTAGATGGCATGGCAAGTCTGAAGTGAAAGCCCGGGGCTTAACCCCGGGACTGCTTTGGAAACTGTTAAGCTGGAGTGCAGGAGAGGCAAGCGGAATTCCTAGTGTAGCGGTGAAATGCGTAGATATTAGGAGGAACACCGGTGGCGAAGGCGGCTTGCTGGACTGTAACTGACATTGAGGCTCGAAAGCGTGGGGAGCAAACAGGATTAGATACCCTGGTAGTCCACGCTGTAAACGATGAATACTAGGTGTTGGGGAGCGATTGCTCTTCGGTGCCGGCGCAAACGCATTAAGTATTCCACCTGGGGAGTACGTTCGCAAGAATGAAACTCAAAGGAATTGACGGGGACCCGCACAAGCGGTGGAGCATGTGGTTTAA
>OGKZ01000445.1_pt1 | contig 41219 bp, 33 predicted proteins | sample 1572571 | NCBI WGS metagenome assembly OGKZ01 (sample SAMEA2581906, study PRJEB24529) | metagenome | biome: Human gut stool | place: China | collected 2011 | reverse complement strand
GATGTTTAACATTCTGTTGGCATTCATTGCCTGTAAATTGTGCTGTACTACCATAATTTTTTCCTCCTTGTCCCATTTATGTGTGGGATATTATTTTTTTTCAGGGAAATCCGTTTCCCCGATATTTATTTATAACAAACGAAGAATCCCGGGTGTATCTTCGTCTATTACCTTGATTAATGTGCCCGCTGTGCGGACTTCTCCGCCTTTAATTTCTCCTCGCGGAGGATACGTCTTATCTGCTCCTGCGCCTCCTTGGAAATCGGGCTCTCAGGATAGTAGGTGTCCTTGTTGCGCTCAGGGTTCTGTTCAACACTGCTTCTGACAATGCTCACATCTCTTGGCGCATCTACCATAAATCGTCCATGGCTTCCTGTTCCGCCAAGATATACCACTCTTATATTGTCTCCGATATTCAGATACTGTCCCTGTTTCAACGATAGTTTAAGCATTGTTACCTCCATGTTGAATGTGTTGCATTTTTTACATGCTTTTACAAATCCATTCGTCTCTTCTTTTTTATCTCTTGCAACTTATATATCGTACTTATGCTACATAAACTTAACATTTATTTTGTATTTTGCTACGTTTTGTAGCATTTTACCAATTATCAGTTCCAAATGTTATCGTATATAATTACTTATTTTGTGCAATATTCCTTAATAAGAACTACTTTACGCAACAAACTGTAACCAATTTAAGCAAAAAAAAGTGTTGTAAATAACATATCTTATGTTATTCGCTACATATTGTTGCACACGATTGTGGAATAAAAATATACTTAATCTAAAGGTGGTAACTTATTATGAGCAATGAAAAGCTGGCACAGAAGCTAAGAGAATTAAGAAAGGTCAACAACTATACACAAGATTATGTCGCCGAAGTACTCGGTGTCGTCAGACAGACTTACAGCCATTACGAGACAGGAAAACGTACCCCCGATACAGAAGCATTATATAAACTGGCAGGGCTTTACAATATATCCATTGACGATTTAATGCACTTAACTATCGATATTGACAGAAATGTATCATATGATGCACCTACACCAACACAGACGAGCAATGACCTTGCCGGATTTTTAGAATATTTCAATGACCCGGCGAACAAGAAAAAGTATATGTTCAACACTAACCTTGAACGTGAGCTGCTATTTTACTTTGATAAGATTTCCGAACAGGATAAGAAAGAGATTATTGAGTTCACCAAGATTAAGGCACGAAAGCCTCTGTAAAATAATAAGCCCTGGAGCAGCATAATGCTCCGGGGCTTATCATTAATCACAAAACAATCCTTATTTCTTATCTTTATTAATCCGCTTTTACCTGCATTGCTCAACATAGCATGATATGTGAAAGCTCTCCTGCCAGCCATGATTACAAACTGCCATTTGCTTTGCACTTATACAGACAGGCTTACACCAGCCGTCTGACGCTTTTATCATCACCGCTTAACATAAATAATGTCAAAACGCTCTGCAATATTCACAATTACATATCCGTTTTACATCACTGTTCTTGTTATCAGAAGCTTCATTCCCGGCTTGATATTCTCCGATGCAAGCTTATTCATATCCATAATTTTTTCAACTGTAGTATAATATTTCTTCGCTATATCCCACAGCGTATCCCCCGGCTTGGCAATGTATCCGCATATTCCGGGAAGTTTTTTTAACATATTATAGTCTAACTCCTCGCTCGTAATATCCGTTATGACCTGTGTACTGCCCGGACTCAGAATGAGTGCATCCATACCTATATTAAGCTTTATCTCGAACTCATCGCCACCGGGCATTGTTGTAATCAACTGTTCAACACCTGTTCTCACTGTGTAAAAAGCGTTGTCCTGAATGCCCGGAGCGTCTATCTTCTGTGAAAACGGAAGTTCCCTTGTGAAGCTTCCAAGCCTGTCATCATCATTGTCCGATATGTACAATATGTTCACTTTTACGGCACCCTCGACCATAAGACCGTCTTCGACAATGCTTATATTGTCTGTATGAACTGCCGCCGAGCTGTCTATAATCTGTAGAATTTTTTCTCTTCCCATTCCTTGCTTAAACTTATCACCAATACGGCACCTTACATGATTCCTGATAAGAAGATTGTCATAGCTTGCATTGTCAACGACAGGGATAAGCCTGTTCTTTAGCGAATATACATCCGTTATCAATTCGATATTCTGTTCATCGTACAGCTTAATATCAAGGTCTAGAACCATTTCCACTTCAATTACACGCGGCTCTCCATCATAATCCGGTTTTATGGACACTGTCTTTTGTGATGGCACAATCGACACATCGGCAAGCATTCTCTCATCCGCTCCTAGAAGCGGCAGCTTGCCGTTAAACGGCAGTGTCTCCTCCACATATTGCACGTTCTCGTCATCATCCTCCGGAAAATACATCGCAAAAATATGTATCTCTCCTCTCACTGCAAGCTCATCTGCTGCCGCTCTTGCATCCACATTTCTAAGCTCAGGCATAGACCACACAATGCTCCCTGCATTTGGTTTGTTGGCAGACAGCTCACATTGTTCACGGACTCTCAATATATCTCTCTTATTCTCGACAAGCGATAACATACCTATGCTCTTTTTAAGGCAGCATACATCATCGTTCTCGATTTCTGCCGCCGCCGATGACATATATGTATTCTCTCCATACAGCTCAAGAAGTACTATCGCTGATACGCTTATCTTCCTGCCGTTTATAATACTTATGCTAAGATCCTCAAGCGATGCAGTGCATTTGAGTGTATCTCCTGCGCTTAGTCCATCAACAGCCACCGTCTCGCCAAAATCAATGCTCCCTTCCATGCTGTCAAACCCGGCTCCCTTTTTGTCTGTCCGGTAGAGCAGGACAAAATGCATCCTTCCATTCACTGACGCTTTTCCATCGCCCGCCTTTAATCCCTCAATAATCACCTCTCCACAGTCTGTTATTCTCTTTAATATATCCGGCTTGCTGTCCGGCACTATAAAATCATCATCTAAGGTAATCTGTGCCTCTGCCCTTCCGCAGATATGGTTCATGCTTATATTTTTACGAACTATCTCCACAAAAAATCCCCCATATCATATATTTCTTCTATATGATATGAAGGATTTAACTTAATTATTCCTGCCGCATGTCATTTGCTACCTGAACACTACACTTCGCCCCGCATCCTCAAGCTTTATAACCACATATGGATATGTAGCGAGCTTGTTGACTGCCTCTCCCTGCCGTGGTCCTATAAGCTCCGAGTCAAAATATATAGCATTTTCTGACATGGATACTTCCTTTACTGCTATAGAATAGCCTCCGCTGCTCTGCTCACCGTAGCCTCTTGCTATGTACAGCCACCCATCAGCCGCATATGTGAGCCTGAAATCCATGCCCTTCTTTTCCTCTATCTGCGCCAGAAAATCCTTCGGAATATCGTCAAAGCTCACCACCGTAAAATCAACCGGCGTAAGCTCCTCATCCGTCTTGCTGTCACACCCTGACACACCAAGTACAAGCACCAGTATTCCGGCAGCCGCCATCATAAACCACAGTGCATAGCATAACTTCTTTGTCATATTCAAATACTACCCTGCAATATCTGTTTATGTATCTTATGCACCACATATGGCAGAATATTACATAATACTACCGGAGTGCCGGAATATCTCCGTTTAATTTGTGAGTGTATAACGTGTTATGGTGATGTATTTCAGCTCCATTGTCCGAAGCAAGATGTTCTAAGAACTCTGACATATATCTTATATGCCGTCCGCCACCGAAGCCAGCATACATCCTTGTATGCAGGGCTTCTAAAGCAGCATCCATGCTGCTTTTGGCTAGGTAATTAACAGAGTCCTAAGAACATCTAAGCTTCTCCCAAAAGTCGTGAAATACATCACCATAACACGTTATACACAATTAAGTTTGCAGAAGATATTCCGGCACTGACAAATATCATGCTTTTACTCAGTTATTGCTCTTAGGCGTGAAATCATATCTGACATCGTCTGCGCCCTCAACAAGGTTGACCGCGTAGCTCTTTATGGTTGTACCACTTATCACTATGAAGGTATGCGAGCCTGTCACCATTGCAAAGTCAAGCGGTGCCACACCAAGATATGTGTCGTCAAAATATATGGTAGCTCCTGCCGGGCCGTCAATGTATACACGGTTCTTAGTGCTTACTATTGTAGTGATTTCTGTCTCATACTGTGATGTCACGCCGTTAGATGAAGCAGTTGTAGTCTGCTGTGCAGTGCTGCTCTGTGCGGCAGTAGTTGTCTCTTCTTCCTTCTTCATCCTTATATTGACTTTCTGGTAGTCGGCCTTTACTTCAATCTTATCCTTATAATTCTCATATCCGTCTGCACTCACACGGACTGTATAGGTTCCTACCGGAAGCGTCAGCATTCCGTCAGTGTAGTCTGTCTCCTTGCCATTTAAGTATAATATCGCTCCATCCACATCAATATCGAACAGTACATTTCCATTCTCAACCGTATCTGCAACGAATTCAGAGAAATCAACCGTAGTCACCTGATTGCGGTTGACTGTCACAGTCTTAGCACCGTAATACTGATCCTTTGAGACAGCTACTTTATAGCTTCCTTCCGTGACTGTAATCATCATATTTTTCTCTATGTTCTTAATGTTCTCACTTCCGATGTTGACATATCCGCCTATGAACAAATCCACTCCGGTAAGGCTTATGTAACCATGTCCTCTTGTCACGACAACAGACACTACTTTGCCATCCTTCTCATAGAGATTAAATACATCCTTAGATGATAGCTGCTCCGGTGTTATAAGCTCATTGTCCGACACTACAACAACATTCCTCGCATATTCATAATTTTTCCCATACAATGATAATATCCTGTAGGATGTGTTGACTGACACATCCGACACTGCCATATGGCATCTCACTTCATCGGATAAATGAATCTCGGTAACGGTATTGCTTATGCTGTCATATGTTACATTTATAACATCACCTGCATAGAGCTGTGCAAGCGTCATAGCATTTCCAAATTCTGTATAGATAAGCGCCGGCTTCTCAATATAGAAGGTACGGTCAACGCCCTCGTCATATGTCCTTATTGACAGTCTGTTCGTATCTGCACTCACATAAGTGATTACTGCAAGCTCTGTATGCAGGTCGGTCGCAGTTGTCGGTGCATTGATTATGGGAGCTGTAGGCTTCTGTTCTGTGGCAGCTTTTGTTGCAGTAGATGCAGCCGCATCCTTTTCAGCCTTCTCCGATGCAAACAAAAACGCACACAGCACAATTCCTGCAACTATAAGTATCCCCAAAAAAAAGTTCTGCAGCTTGTTATTCATCAAATGTTCCTTTCCATACCGTCAAGAGCCGCACAGCGTCCTCACAAATTCCCTTCTCATGCGGTTCTGATTGACAACAGTTTTTAATTTATCCATATTCCTGTTCGGTATCCATGCCTTATTGGCATTAAAATAATAGTTAAGAATCTTCCAAAATTTCTCCGGGTAGGCGAACATCGCCCCAAGTATATTAATATCCTGTGCTGAGAGCGTATTGACCTTGTCATATTCTCTGAGCATTAAGTATCCCATCTTTATATCCCAGTCATATTTTTCCATAAGCTTGCGCATGAAATTATATAAATCTACAATATATAAGTCATTTCTCATCTGTGAGAACCCTGTGATAAGATATCTGTCACCATCAGTATATATATTATGGTAGTTAAAATCGCCATGACATAATTTTTTATCACTTACTGCCCGGTTAAATCTAAGCTCATAATCCGAATTCTCAAGCCTTGTAAGTGCATCAAGCCCCTCTTCAAGATATGCGTTGCATTCCCTGAAAGCCAGCAGCTCAAAATCTGTCTTAGTTTTCTTTCCGGACAGATAATTTCTTATCTTTTTAAGTTCTTTATTATGTTTATCATACTCTTTTATATAGCTTCTTGCAATCTGAAATTCCTCCCCGGTAAGCCCAAGCATAGGTACTTCTATCTTTTCATCAAGCACTTTATGAAGCATTGCAAGAGCCTTTAATGAAGTGCATATATCTTCAAGTCTTTTCTCATTGCATTCCTGAAACGCACAGAAGCTGTATACAGTATATGTATCGGAATCCTCATTTTCATAAAAATATGTATTATCCTCACCTTTAATATAGCAGGATACGTTTATACCGTTATCGTACAGCTCATCACATACTCTTGCCCTTGCCTCAAGTTTCTGCCTGTTTCCGCTATACATATCTACAATCACTATACCCTTATTGGTATTATATATAAAGCCACCTCTTACACGTCCCATATATGTCCCACTAAGCCCAAAGTGGTACAACGCCTCATCAACTTTTTCATATACTGTATGTCTTTTTGCCTGCCTGGCATTGATTCCATTTTCCACAAAAAATCCCCCTCACATCATCTTAGCCCAAGGGCTATCTAATAATATGAGGGGACTATATTATTTATGAATGGTTACATTGATATGTGTCCGTCAGGAATATTTAAAGCACCGCATCTCCCTCATGAGCAACTATGGATGCAGCAAGCACATTGTCAAGTCCGATGAGCTCCTCAATCAGCTTATTCTCATCCTTTGACCATACTTCGATAGTCATATCAAGTGAATCCTTGGTCACGTTTCTTGCCTGAACCTTCATAAGACTGCTGTTCTTTTTTACGATGTCGGTAATCATGGCTTCGCTCCTGTAGTCATCAGCATTTACGACAAGAATACCTGCTGTCTTAGATGCCGGAACATATGCAGATATGAGCATGATTACCGTTATCACAACAGAGGAAATAACCGCAATAAGTGCAAAACCTGCTCCGCACATTATTCCGGCACCGATTGACCAGAATAGGAATACAAGGTCAAGCGGGTCCTTAACTGCCGTCCTGAATCTGATAATGGAGAGTGCTCCGACCATACCGAGCGAGACAACGATATTAGACTGGATTGTCAGTATAATTGCCGCTGTTATCACAGACAATGCGATAAGCGACAATGTAAAATTCCTGTTTATGAATGCCCTTCTGTTAACATATTTGTATACCGCATATATATATGCCGCAACTGCCACCGCACACACCATACACATAAAAACATCATATGTACTTATCTGCCTTGATGCATATCCTTCAAAAAAAGCTTTACTTAGTATCTCACTCATGCCGTCCCTCCGTTATTGTTATATTTTCTGCACACATAGTATTTTGAAAAACTTGTCCTTCTTATCTTATCATCTGTGATAAGCTTTCTTATAAAGTCAGGCAGAATATCATCCCATTTTATCTCCAGTATAAGTTCACCTGCCATCACAGGTCTATTGGGAAAAGTCTTTTCTAAGAACATATTGACATTAGCTGATGCAGATATATTCATGTCAAAGGTTATCCTGACATTCCCTGTCGCAAAGACATATGCCTCTCTGTCATATGACACAATAACCTTAGGCTTCAGCGCCCTAAGCCTCATCTGCGTGAGAAGCTTTTTCTTCATATCAGGCATATCTGCCGTCACAGACGGAACCATGCCTCTCATAAGGCCTGTGCACTCCTCCTTGGTGAGTATGCATGACTCTTTCTTGGTCATTCCCATTCTCTTGATTTTCTTTTCTAAGACAATTCTCGATGTATCGCAGTTATAATATCTTATTCTATACTTTTCTCTGGGTTCAACACCGCCTTCATTCTCATAATAGCAGCTATTATCATAATCGTCAAAATAAAGACTTCTTATATGATACCTGCTGTCACCATCCGAATGTGCATCAGCTTTAAGGGCGGATGCAAGCCTTACGCTTATAAGCTTCATCCGGTATCCGTCTATAATATATTTATTTTCATGGCGGTAACCTTCCATCTAGCTCACCGCCCCTTCCTCAATATAACGCTCTCCTCCGACTTCAAAATCAGGGATTACACTGTATATATTCACATTAGCCGGAAGTGATATATATAAGTCGCCCTTGGACTTTACAGCCTGTTTTCCTGTCGTAATGTTAATCTGACCTGCATTTATCTGGACATTTCCTGACCTTCCCTTAGCATCTGTCACCGTCACTATGCCATAGCTCTCACATTCTATCTTAAGCTCATCCGGTGCAACAAGGACACCGTCATTTCCTCTGAGTCCGTTTTTCTTCGCAAGCACATATATATCTCCGCCGGTGAGCTTAAGTGTCTCTGAGGTTCTTATTCCGTCAGCGGCATATGAATAGACACTTAATTTTCCGCTTCCGTTGATAGTGAGGTCTGATTCTGAAAAAATACAGGCTCTGCTCTCCTCATAACCATCATAATTTGTCGAGTCCGACAGAATATTGTCCGTCCCTTCCGCAAGGGTTATTATGGTCTTTCCGGCAGACCTTACATACACTGCGGGACCGTTAAGCGCCGAAATATCAACATTCTCGAACATAATATGTACATTTCCGTCCTCCGAATCAATCAGCAGTGTTCCATAAAGCCTTCCCTTGACGATATAGTCTCCCGGCTCATCAATCACAACCTGTCCGCCATACTCTTCAAGGTCTATTACCTCCGCCGATTCGCTGCACTGTTCGTTGGTATCAGCCTTTGACACCTTAAACAATTCACGATATTCTCCGCTTCCTGCCGCATTATCATAGATGAAGCCTCCCCCGAATGTACATGAACACAGCGACAGGCACATGCATATAAAAACGCATGCCAAAGCTATATGTCTATTCAACCTTCCTGAACTTTGCATGAAGCTCTATAACCTCCTTATCCGGCTCTATAACCAAAGCCTCAGATTTATCATTTACAGTCCCTGATGTCAAAGCATCCTTGCACAACACAGTATCACCAGTCCATCCGGCAAATTCATATCCTTCATTCGCAACAGCAGTAATGCTTAGTGGAACCTCAACAAGATATTCTCCGCTCCACTCACTCGTTCTGCTATCTATCGTGCGTGTATTTATCTGCACACAGCCGCCCTCCGGTTTATCAATAGTGACTTTAATCTCCACTGTGTCACCGCTAAGCCCGAATTCCTGTGCAATATGGTCTAGAACCTTCTCATTTCTGTCCTCAAAAAATCCATAATTCCATTCCAATGTCTCGCCGTTTTCTTTCAGCAGTTCTTCAATACGCTCCCTGGACAATTCAAAATTGAGCATATCGGAATAGACGCACAGAAAATGCTCCATGAACTCTTTATTTTTTTTCAGCGCAGAATATATCATGGAATATTCGAAGCAATAATCCTCATCCGTAAACAAATGTGATGTAAAGGAATTGACATCTGATAAGCTGTCCGCTCCCCATGTATCAAGCATGATAATATTATATTCAAGGCTGTCAAGGTCATACATTATAAAGCGCCATTTACAGTCGCCATACTGCGAACCATCCTGCTGCCTTGTTCTCCACACCGCAAAATTGTGTGTCTCATAATAGTCCATATTTGCAAGATACAGATTGGCACAGATGAACTCGATGTAGCTTTCAATATCTATCCTGTCGCATAGCTCCTTATATGCTTCCTCATCGCTAAAATCAGTGTTCTGCACATAATTAAACACATCCCATATGGCAGACAGCTCATCCTCATATCCTTCTTCGACCTCACCATTTTTTATCAGAATAATATTATCTTTATCGACATTGTATTCCTTTGCGATATACTCTGCATTAATCTTAGTCTGCAAATATGTATCACCGAACCATTCACCATCAAGAAATACTGTCACCGGCGTGGAATCTGCAGTCAATACTCTTGAGCCCTTCATAATCTCCTGTGATATCATGTTGGCAAAGCCGTCCCTTAATGCAAGCTTCTTGTATTTCCTTCCATCTCCGAAAAAAGCAAAATCTATCAAATCGGTATCACTGTACATTTTTCTCGCAAACAGTGTAAATCTTTTTTGGAGCTGATTTCTCGATGTTCCGCCAAAAATTCTTATTCCGACATCCTGCGCAAAATGAGTATCCTTTTTCCCAAAGTACTCAAAATAAGCCTCCCTTTCCGATTCCTCGCCTCTTATATAAAAATTGGGAATCGAAGGGTCATTTCCGACCGTATATATTCCATCCTCCTCCGAGAAAAAGTCATCGTAATCCGGCACAAGCGATATAAGCGGAATGTCTTTATACTCATCCATGCCAATAAAATATGTTGCTATCGTCTCATCGCTCATCTCTCCGTTGCTGCCGACCGCCACCGCTCTGACTACAACACATTTGTCAACATTTTCCGACCAGTCATTCTCATACCATGGCAGCACACCGCTTATACTGTGCCATGTATTAGGTTCATCACATACATTCTTAATCAGAATAGGCTCTGTGTAGACCTCACCATTTTCATCCGCTCTCCTGCAGTCAAGCGTATAGTATATTTTTGCTCCCTCACCGGCTTCGATGCTAAGCTTGAATTCCTCATCATAAAAACCGCTTGCAGCCGACAATACCGGAGCCGTAATCACACTGCCGTCAACAGGCTCGGCCTCATCGTTAGCCACTCCCGGAGTGCACGTATAAAAGCCCCACTCCGCCGTACTGCCGTCATAAGCATAAGCGGCATCCTTAGGCGACTTCGGCACTTCGAGCACACTTATTATATTTTCCTTTTCATCGGATAAATACAATGTCTCGCCGCGCTTGTTTATCGACATTCCCGCACTATCATCAAGAAGCACAAGCTTAAGCTGCCCCGGTGCAAGAGTTACAGAATCTAACTTAAGCTCTGACAGGTTATTCTCATCATCTGACAGGTACAGTCCGCTTATATCCACCGTTTTTTTGCCCCAGTTGCACAGTTCAATATAGTCACATATAAGCCCCATCTCTTCATCTACAACTATCGTCTTATTATTGGAGCACACTTCATTGAAGCCTATTGTGTAATAATTATTCTTTGCACCCGTGCATACAAAAAATGCAACAGTAAGCCCGCACATCACAACCAATGTCACAAAAATACGCTGTCTGCCTGATATTGCAAAGGCTCCTGACAGCGGAAGCTTTCTTTTTAATCTGACCGACACTCTGAAAAAAATAAGCTCTGCCGTTGCAAAAAGCAGAGAAAATAAAATGCTTTTATAGAATTCTATCTCAAAAAAAGCATTGAATACACCTTCCAGGCCATCATTTTTATATACCTTATGGTACGAAATAATTAACGATAAAAAAACGGCAGAAACAGAAGCACCGCATGCCGCAGCAATTCTTACTGCCTGCTGCTTCTTCCCTGTGCTTCTGTCTTCACCGCTATATGCCAGTATCCATATATAATATGCAATTATCACCGCCGCCACCGCCAGCACAATAAGCTGTGATGCCTGACTGTACAAATATCCCATATGGTATCTCCAGACCTGCGTTATTGTCCTGCCAGCTCTACAGCCCTCTTAAGAAGATAATTGTATTCATTGAACTTAGGATTATCAAGCACTTCACAAAGAAGCTTCTGCAGAATTTCACCGAGCTGTTTTCCTGCCGGAAAGCCTGCTTCCATCAAATCCCTGCCTGATATCTTAAGGTTTCTAAGCTCTGTACAGTCTCCGCGTTCCTTAACCATAACGCATATTTTTTTCATGTCTGTATACCCTTTATTTAATTCACTCCCGCATATGGAAATATTGAAATCAACAATCCGCAGCGCATCGTTTTCTCCCACCTCATTAATATAATGCCGCACAGCTGCCTCTGATAACACCGGATTCATATTATAATATTTCACCAGCTTAGCAGCCATGGATATCGTGGCATTATCAAGCTTAAGCCCTTTTAAAATCCTTCCCGCAGTATCCGCATCAACACAGCTTAAGAGCGCTGCATATCTCTCAGGAAGAACCGCTCTCGTTTTCTTTATAAAATGCTGTATCCTATCAAGCTTATGAGCATCAATATTTTCAAGCTCCGGAATAATAATCTTCATCACACCTAAATCGTATACAACAGAAAAATAATCCGGATTGCCTGAAAGCAGCAATTTGTTAAGCTCTGTATGTATCCTCTCCCTGCTGATTTTCACAAGTGTAGGTGCAAGCTCCTTTGCCGCCTTTGCCGTATCATCTTCGATATCAAATCCAAGCTGTGCCGAAAAACGCACAGCCCTCAATATTCTCAGTGCATCTTCATCAAATCTGTCATGAGCTTTTCCAACGCAGCGTATAATCTTTCTTTTAAGGTCGCCCATTCCGTCAAATACATCGACTATTCCATGCTCATCATTGTATGCCATCGCATTTATCGTAAAATCGCGGCGTTTCAAGTCCTCCACAAGATTGGAAGTAAATTCCACGCTCTTTGGATGCCTTGAATCCTCGTACTTTCCATCTATACGATAGGTTGTCACTTCATAGCCATTCTTACCAAGCATGACAGTGACTGTTCCGTGCTGTATGCCTGTGTCTATCGTCCTCCGGAAAAGAGCCTTGACCTGCATCGGAAGTGCGGAAGTCGTGATATCCCAGTCTCCCGGAGTCCTTCCTAGTATGCTGTCGCGGACACAGCCCCCGACAGCATACGCCTCATAGCCATTTTCCATAAGGACATTTATTATATGTCTTACATCCTTAGGAAGCTCTATTCTAACCAAGGTATCACCTCTTTATTCTATAACTATTTATATGTAATTGCAAAACTCAAACTTAATACCAAACAGTTGTATAATTTTACTAGTACCTTGCCGGACCTTTTCGAATACGTTGGCGTTTAGCGGCTGTATTTTAGCCGCTTATGCGCCGCTACGTATTCGAATGAGTGCGAACGCGTCCGGAAGGGTACTAGCAAAATTGTACAACGTCAGGCTACCACATACTGAGTTTTGCAATTACCTATCACACTATTAGTATGCCTTGCCCCAATATACAAGCTTCTTAGCAGGCTTGCCACAGCATACACATACATCACTTATGTGCTCCTGCTCAAATGGCATACATCTGCTTGTAGCTGTTGTCTCTTCCTTAATCTTATCCTCGCATGCCTGCTCGCCGCACCACATACCCTTTACAAAGCCAGGCTTGTTGGCAATTATATCCTTGAACTCTTCATAGTTGTGAGCCTCATATGTGTGTGCATCGCGGTGTGCTCTTGCTCTCTCAAGCATCTCTGCCTGCATTGTATCAAGAATCTTTGTAAGCTCTTCCTCAACATTGTCAAGAGATACGACATACTTCTGTCTTGTATCACGTCTTACAACAACAACCTGATTGTTCTCAATATCCTTTGGTCCAATCTCAATACGTGCAGGAATTCCCTTAACCTCCTGCTCTGCATACTTAAAGCCAGGTGTCTTTTCCGAATCATCAAAATCAACTCTAAAGCCTGCTGCCTCAAGTCTGTCCTTTAACTGTCCTGCCTTCTCAAGCACACCTTCCTTGTGCTGCGCAACAGGAATTACTCTGACCTGAATTGGAGCAATTCTAGGCGGCATGACAAGACCGCTGTTATCACCGTGAACCATTATCATGGCACCGATAAGTCTTGTCGTTGTACCCCATGAGGTCTGGTGGACATACTGTAACTTATTCTCTTTATCTGTATACTGGATACCGAATGCCTTGGCAAAACCATCACCGAAGTTGTGGCTTGTTCCTGACTGGAGAGCCTTGCCATCATGCATGAGAGCCTCGATAGTATATGTAGCTTCAGCTCCTGCGAACTTCTCCTTGTCAGTCTTTCTTCCCTTGATAACAGGCATTGCAAGCACCTGCTCACAGAAATCAGCATATACGTTTAACATCTGCTGTGTTCTTGCCTCTGCTTCCTCTGCTGTAGCGTGAGCTGTATGTCCCTCCTGCCATAAGAACTCTCTTGAACGAAGGAACGGTCTTGTCTCCTTCTCCCATCTTACAACATTGCACCACTGATTATATACCTTAGGCAGATCTCTGTATGACTGAATCTCATCCTTATAAAAATCACAGAAAAGTGTCTCAGATGTAGGTCTTACACAGAGCTTTTCCTGAAGAGGATTAAGTCCTCCCTGAGTAACCCACGCTACCTCTGGTGCAAATCCTTCAACATGATCCTTCTCTCTCTCAAGAAGACTCTCAGGTATAAACACTGGAAGATATACATTCTGCACACCTGTCTTTTTAAAACGTGCATCCATCTCCTTCTGGATATTCTCCCATATAGCATATCCGGCAGGCTTAAATATCATACAGCCCTTAACGCTTGAATAAGCCATAAGCTCTGCCTTCTTAACAACATCTGTGTACCACTGTGCAAAATCCTCCTCCATAGGAGTGATTGCTTCTACTAATTTCTTATCGTTTGCCATATTATTCTCCATTCTTAAATATCTGATTTACAATATAAGTTTAAATATTTATCATATCCACTTATTTTCAAACAATTTTAAAACCATTTTTAGCTGTTATTTTGACTATTTCTAGATATCATGATATTTCTCTGTTATATAGAAATAACCCATATCATCCATTTTCTTACAAAAAAGCGTATCCGTATTTTCCTCTGTGCTTCCACTAGTAACACCACGCCAGTAATAATTACTGTCAACATCCGGATCAAATGTATAAGCTACACCACCAAGATTGACATAAAGCCAGCAATGAGGTGTAGTTCCTCCGCCATATTTTCCAACCTGACCAGAAACCAAATGTGCATCATAACCCAGATATCTCATAACATACATAAATGCGGATGAGTAGTTATAACAACATCCATTATATGTATTAAATAAATCCGTTGCCCATAATACCTCAACAGGTGTTGTAGCAGGATCAGATGCGGAGGAAGCTCCCGCATTCACATCCATACCTCTATTATACTGTATATTTTTTATGAACCATACATATATGCCATGAACCTTCTGATAATTAGACATATCATCAGATATAACTCCATCATCCTTAAGCTTATTCATAAAACCTTCTACAAGTCTGTCAAGCTCTTCATAGCCCGATGTTGTCGGGTTAAGCGGTTCATTGTTAAGCAAGTCCCAAGGCTTAACTTCCTCGACTGTGGTTGTCTCAATCTCTGCCTCAGTAGTCGCCTCCGCTGTAGTCTCTGTTTCCGTTGCCTCGGTTGATTCCTCTGCTGTGGGGACTGTCGTATCGGCTTCCTTCGTTGTCTCATCCGTTTCCTTCTGTGACCAGTTGCCATCAGTCGTTGTAGGAGAGGTTTCTTCACCATCCTTCGAACTCTTATTGCATCCGGCTGCAAATATCACACTGACAACAAGCAAAAGAAACATAAATGAAACCTTCTTGAATCTCATTTTCTTCATAACTTCCTCCTGTGCCTCTGTTCATGCATAACAAAAGCCGTAAAATTGAATTATTTTACATCTATTCCGTATCCGTAATATTGTACCACATCATTTAAAATAAAGAAATACATATATTTTGAATTGCCATCCTGATAATACTGGTACATTTTGCCGGACAAAGTATAGTCACTGCCATATGCCTTCTCAATCTCTTCAAGCGTGCTTCCTACACCTACGTTCTTGTCGGTCTTGATACTCTCCGATGAAATGTTGATATCCTGAATGTAGTCTCCATCCTCCTTAGGGTATGTTGTAATATCATAGCCATCATAAGAAAATACCTTGTCAAGTCCGTCATAGTAACAGCTCGCAGCCTCAACATACGCTGTAGTCTCCGGCATTCCCTCCGCATCTGCGTCAAATTTATCTCCCGGAGTGAGGACAACGCTTCCATTGTTAAAACCAAAAGCATCCGATGTGCTCTTTTTTCCGCATGCCGCAAGTGCAAACACCATAGCCATCATTACTGCGGCTGCAATAATTCTCTTTATATTTTTCTTGTTATTCTTCATATAATTATTTTACCTCTTTCCACATTATTCTTCAGGTGATTGTAAAACTCAAATTCGTCACTTGGCAGTTGTGCAATTACCTACATTGTTCTTCATTGGAAATATACATTATATTTCTAGTCTTGTAAAGTGACATTTATCGGAATTTCCACATATCCGTCACTATTTTTTAATATGAATGAGTATTCATTGCTTCCGTCATCTGACTTTAATATATCTGCATCTGCCTGTTCAAGATAAAGGGTGAAGTCTCCTCCCTCTCCTAATAACAGCTGATATACCGCAGACTCATTCGCTTCGTCTTTCTCAATATCATCCTGCTCTGCTTTGTCCGAATCTTCCATGTGCTTAATTCTTACATATATATATGAGTAATCTTCCAGAAAATCATCGTTTCCGCTTATCTGCATAAGTCCGTCAGCCGTAGTATTAACATAAAAATCCACATCCAGCACCTGTTTAGAATCTAACTCTATATTGTCAAAATAATCTCCACCAAGATTCCACGATGCAATTATAGGCGTATGCTGCAAAAGCATTTTGAGATTTCTCTCGACAAGCTCTATAACTACAAGGTCCGATTCAGCCGCAGCCTGATATATATTATACGGAATCTCTCTCTTCGCTGTAAGCGAAGTATACTCGTTGGCAAAGAACCAATACAATGCATTTCCAAAAGAGTCACGAAAAAGAGTCACTGTCTTATCTACAGCGGCAGTCTGATTAGCCGAAGCTATCACAAGATCATCCGCTCCTCTGAATCTGTTGACATACTCGAACTTCTCGTCAATATCAAATTCCACCTGCTCATCCTTCTTATTCGAGCCCGGAAGAAGCATCGCCTGCAAGTCTCCCGAAAAATTGTTCTTAACATTATATGGAAGCTCACTGTAATGCGTATACCCGGAATACTCTTCACCATACAGCTTGGCTAACTTGTCAGCCATAGCTTCATATGCGACTGCCGCACCATAATTATTCCAGTGTGAGTCTAACTTGTGATAAAGCTGTACTCCGTCAAGCTTTTTGGCAATCAGCACATTTTTAAGCTGCACTGCATTTACTCCAAGCTCTGTCAGCCTTTCATAGAACAATTCATAATTTCCGGACGCTTTTTCTTCCACATAATAATATGGCATGTACTCTCCGTACACAGACATCTTATTAGGTGCCGACACGAATATGAACTCGCCGCCATGCAGCTGTACATACTGCTGCATCATATCCACAACAGCTCCCATTCGGTCTAATTCCACTTCACCAAGAATGCTTGTGCCTAAAAAATCATCAAGTGCTCTCCCATAAAAGAGCCACCCATCCTCGCCGATTATGACATCTGATTGCCCCGATGTCTTAAACACTGCCTGCTTAAGCGCATTCCCGGCATATACCAGGCGATTACGTAAGCCGAAGTTCTGCGCAAAGTACGCATCAATATTTGTCGTAATCAAAGTCCCATCCGACAGCTTAGGCTTGTCCGCCTTCGTCTCATTCCCAATCGCAGCCTGCTTGTCTGAGAAAAAAATAACAGGCACTAAGCTGACTATGAGAAAAATCGCAATATATATTATATTCGGAAGTGTTTTTTTAGCTATTTTCTTCATCAATAAATATCTCCTACCTGAATTAGTGCGTCAAAACATGCCTTATGAACTTAACTGTGTATAGCAAGTTATATTTATGCATATCACGACTTTTTTGAGAAGCTTTGTGTTTTAGGACTCTGCTCGTCTCCCAGCCAAAAGCAGTATGTTTTGATACACGAACCATTATGCTTATTTACCGGATAACTTTCCGGATTTTACAGCTTCCTAAAATCTAAAATATATGAACGGATTATAGCTTCCGGCAGCTATCTCCATAATGCAGAGCATATATAGAATAATAGTCAAAACCATTCCAAGAAGTCTTGTCACAGCGTTCTTTGGCAGCATTCTGAGTACAGGTGTGCATGCCACTGCCGTAATAATCAGTGTAATTATAAACAAAGGACTCATAACCGATACTGCCGTCATGGTTCCAACCGCCGTCGCACCAAATGAGAACATGCTCACAATAAAATGCACTGCCTGTCTCATGCTGTCCGCTCTGAATATAACAAAGCCTATCATAACAGCAAGCAAAGTATATATATGCCCAAGCACTCTTATTACAGGCTTCGCACTATCAGCCGCTTTTCCTGCATTTTTATCCTTAACAAGGACTGTCTCAAGCATCGTAAGCACACCATGATAGATTCCCCACACAACAAACGTCCAGTCAGCTCCATGCCATATTCCTGTACATAGGAATACAAAAAAGCGGTTAAAAAGTGTTCTTGCTCTGCCTTTTCTATTGCCTCCAAGCGGAAAATACAGATATTCCCTGAACCATGATGTGAGTGATATATGCCATTTTTTCCAGAACTGCCTTATCGAACAGGCAGTGTATGGATAGTCAAAATTCTCAGGAAAACTAAATCCGAACATCTTTCCCATTCCTACAGCCATATCACTGTATCCTGAGAAATCAAAATATATCTGAAGCATATAGCACACTGCACCGACCCACGCACTCGCCATGTCAAGCTGTGCAATATCAAGTGCGAACATCCTGTCAGCCGCGACTGCCATCACATTTGCAATGAGCATCTTCTTTGAAAGACCGACAATGAATCTTTGTATTCCCGAAGCTGTTCCTTCCGCACTTACCTGTCTGTCCTGCAGCTGTTCCCTCACGGAATTGTATTTTACAATCGGTCCGGCAACAAGCTGCGGAAAAAGGCACACATACAGCATGACATCAAGGAAGCTTCCCGGACGTTTCCGCTCGTCGCGGTATGTATCTATAACATATGACATCGCCTGAAAAGTATAAAACGATATGCCTATCGGCATGCTTATCTTCGGTTCCTTAAGGCTGATAAAAGGAATTGCATTTATAGACTGCACAATAAATCCCGCATACTTAAACACAATCAAAAACGCAAGGTTGACAATCACTGCTGCCACAAGCACCGGCTTCCTGCCCCACACAAATCTTCCAAGCAGATAATTAATCAATATGGATGCAAGCAGGAGCACAACATACACCGGCTCACCCCACGCATAGAAAATCAGGCTCGCCACAATCAATAAAACATTTCTCGCAGTCGTGTTCCTTATAACAGTATGAAGAATAAACACAACCGGAAGAAATGCAAACAAAAAAACTGCTGATGAAAATACCATTTTTTACCCCTTGAAATAGTTATTTATTAGGTTATTGCTTTTTAAGATTATACCCTACCAATATGCCATGATACAAGAAAAATTTATCAGGAATTCTGTCTATGACGTATATATCCTATCAATTCTTTTATGAGAATATATGCGAGCGGGCCTGTAATGACACCCACCACCCCGAACAGCGCAAGTCCGGCATATACTGCGGCGAGCATTCCAAGCGGATGTGCACCAAGCCCCTTTCCCATAAGCTTCGGCTCAAGGTATTCCCGCAGCATATAGCTTATAAAGCACATAGCGACAAGAACTGCCGCATATCTGTATTTTCCGCAAATCACCGATACAACCGCCCACGGCATGAGAATTGTCCCAGTTCCAAAGACAGGCAGTGCATCGACAATCCCAAGCACAACCCCCAGTAACAGCCAGTATTGATTGTGAAGCCACAAAAGCCCTGCTGCACATATAATCATCGTTATGCACATAATAGTGAGCTGCGTCTTTATGAATGTATAAATAATTTTTCCTATTCTCGTATAGAAGAAATCGAATTCCTGTGCATAATCCGAGGCTGACGCTCTCTCTAGCATTCTGTCATAGTCCTTCATGAAAAAATACAGTGCCATGAAAAATATCACAAGCACACCTGTACATGTGATAAAGCCCTTCAATGCACCTATGGAACCTCCCATTATCGATGGCATAAGCTTATCCTGCGCCATCCGCATAATCCCGACAAGCCCCGAATCAATATATGCGAGCGTTGTCCCGCCCGCAAAGCCCATAAATCCATCCACTCTTTGACAGAAGCTGCACATTCCTTCATTTATATATGCATAATAAATGCCATAGTTGTCTATAACATTCTTTATCTGTGTAACCAAAAGCCCTCCGAGCAGCCACAAAACGGCAATCACAAGCATTCCCCAGAACCCAATGAGAATCACAGCAGCAATGCTTCTCTTGATGTGCAGTCTGCCGCCAAGAAAACGCATCTGCCCGCTCATGCCTGCCGCCAGCAAAAAAGCAATAATAAAAGGAGCCGCCAGCGGCATAATATACTTAAATATAAAATATACCACTGCTGTAACTCCTATATATATAAACACATTCTTCTTATCTCTGCTCATGCCGCCCCCATGCCAATGCTATTGCATCAACGTCAATTATATAGGTAGTATGTCCACGCATGCTTCTGCTTATGCAGAATGTGTTTCAAATATACTCTTTCATTGTACTGCCCAGAGCACTTTATTCATGATTTTTTTCCATGAAATTCATAAAGCTTTTTCCTTTAGGTTCAATCTCAAAAATAAGCTTCTTCTTTGTGACAGGATGAGTAAATACCAGTCTGTAGGAACACAGTGCAAGGTTATCACTGTGCTTCCCTGCCACATTTTTCTTCACAGCAGCAAAAGAATCGCCGGCGCTGCTATCCCCGCCGTATTTTGTATCACGGACAGCGCCGTCCTGGGTATCACAGACGATGCTATACTTGGCATCACAGACGATACCATACTTGGTATCGTCTAGTATAGGAAGCCCTGCATTTGCAAGCTGTACTCTTATCTGATGATGTCTTCCTGTGTGGAGCTTTACTTTTAAAAGTGCTCTCTTTGCGTCAGCGTCCACCGCAAGCACCTGATATTCAAGCACTGCCTTCTTAGCGCCCTGTGTATTCTCCGAGACAGCCTTTGACATATTAGTCTTTGAATCCTTAAGAAGATAATCCTCAAGAGTCGTCATTTCCCTGTCATGAAGCTTCTTTTGCATATCCTCCATGCTGTTCCCGCCGGTGATATCCACAACAGCATAATAGCACTTGTCAACCTCACCACTTATAATCTGTCTGGTGAGTGCCGCCGCCGACTTGCTGTTCTTCGCATACAGCACAAGCCCCTCCACCGGTCTGTCAAGACGATTCACAGGAGCTATGAAAGGAGCTTTAACTCCCTTCTTCCTCTCATAGGTCATAAGTGCGCTCACCATATCCTGTGAAAAGCCCCTGTCCGACTGTGTGAGTACTCCTGACGGCTTATGGCACACACATATATTATCATCTTCATATACTATGCATTCTCTTATATCCCTCATAAAACATCCTTATAATTTTCTATGCTTTGAAGCGGTATCCCACACCCCAGATTGTTCGGAAACTATTTGGGGCTCACAGTTTTAAGCCTTGAATCGGTACCCAACGCCCCAGATTGTTCGGAAACTATTTGGGGCTCGCAGTTTTAAGCCTTGAATCGGTACCCAACGCCCAAAATTGTTCGGAAACTATTTGGGGCTCACAGTTTTAAGCCTTGAATCGGTACCCTACGCCCCAAATTGTTTCTATGTACTGAGGATTAGAGGTATCGAACTCAATCTTCTCACGAATCTTCTTGATGTGGACAGTGACTGTAGCGATATCGCCAATCGACTCCATATCCCATATCTTGTTAAAGAGCTCTTCCTTGGAAAATACATGGTTAGGGTTCTGTGCAAGGAAGGTTAGAAGATCAAATTCCTTCGTTGTAAAGTTCTTCTCCTCGCCATTTACAAATACACGTCTTGCCGTCTTGTCAATCTTAAGACCTCTTATCTCAATAATGTCATTTTCCTGAACAGCACTTCCGACAAGTCTTTCATATCTTGCAAGGTGCGCCTTTACACGCGCTACAAGCTCGCTTGGGCTGAACGGCTTAGTCATGTAGTCATCCGCTCCGAGTCCTAAGCCTCTTATCTTATCTATATCATCCTTCTTAGCTGACACCATTATGATAGGTGTATTCTTCTTGCTTCTTATCGCTTTGCAGATTTCAAAACCATCAACTCCCGGAAGCATCAAGTCGAGAATATACAAATCATACTCGTTGTCAAGAGCCTCTTTAAGTCCCTTCTCTCCGTCATTGCAGATTGTCACCTCATAGCTGCTTATCTCAAGATAATCCCTCTCAAGCTCTGCAATGCTCTCCTCATCTTCAATAATCAATATCTTACTCATTGTGTTCACTCTCCTGATTCTTATATTTTCTGAGCACAAAATGCATTACCGTACCTGTGCCTTCCTTGCTGGTAGCCCATATCTGACCGCCATGGTCACTTATTATCTTCTTCACAATCGACAGACCTATTCCGCTGCCGCCCTGAGCTGAATTTCTCGATGCGTCCGTTCTGTAGAACCTGTCAAAAATATACTGCACATCCTTCTGTGCTATACCTTTTCCGTTATCCTCTATCTCAAACTGAACAAAATCATCAACATCGCTTATTCGTATATTTATTATACCTTTTCTGTCACTTGACATATACTTGACAGAGTTGCTTATTATATTGTTGATTACTCTTTTTAACTGCTCAGGATCTGCTATGATGACGGAACTCTTATCTGCATAATTAAAATATCCAAGTTCGATATTCCTCGAATCTAATTCAACCTTAAGCTCGCTCACACAATCCTCAAAATATTGTGCGACATTGATCTTGTTAAAATTATAAGGTATCTTATTTGCATCTATCTTAGAGTATAGCGTAAGCTCATTTATCAGCTTATCCATATCTACCGTCTTATTATATATGGTTCTTACATATCTGTCCATCTTTTCCGGTGTGTCCGCTATGCCATCCATTATACCCTCGACGTATCCTTTTATCGCCGTCATCGGAGTCTTTAAATCGTGTGAAATGTTGCTTATAAGCTCTCTGCTTTCCTTATCGTTCTGAATCTTCTCCTCAGCCGAATCCCTGAGTCTTTTTCTCATCACCTCAAAGTCATTTATAAGCTCACCTATCTCATCATGTCTGTTGCTCTGTAACGTGAAGTCAAGATTGCCCTCAGCAATATTATGTGTGGCCTCCTTAAGCTTCCTTACAGGAGTGACAAGGCCTCTGTATACCCATACGCTTATGCAACCGCTCGCCGCTACAAGTATTGCCGCAAGGCAGACAAGAAAAATAATCACCATATTCCTTACCTGCGGAACAATGTGCTCTATATGTGTTACAATGTACAGCCTTCCCTCTTTTCCATTGCTGCACTCAAACGTCACTCTGTTTACAAGCATCTGAAGGCTTCCGCCAAGGTACATGCCGCCCTGAAGACCGTCAAGTCTTCCAAGCTTTTCCATCTTGGCAAGCTCAGCGTAAAGCTCAGCCTCCTGATTATCATTGTAGCTTGAATATACATACTGTCCGTCAAGATTTACAATGATATCCGTGGCATCATTTGTCAATCCATTAAAATATTCATCGAGATACTCCGGATCGCAAAGGAGGTCAGGATTGGCATCCCTCACCACTTCAAGCTCATCCTCAATGCTCGAATTCACGGCATTGAATGCTAACATCGGGTTGAACATTACGGTATAAGTATTCATATCTATCTTATATGTATTATAGATAGTCTTTAATTTGTACGTTCCTACGCTAAGCACACCTACCACAAGTATAAGCGGCACTATGCTCAGCACACAGAACGCAAGCTGAATTTTGGTTTTAAGTTTCATTGTGACACCTCTTATGTTGTACAGCTTATACATTGCACATCACATATACTACATTCTATCAGATATATATTTTTCGCAGTCATCAGTCCGCACTGCATCTGTATAATGCAAAAAGGACGTATAAGCCATGCTTATACGTCCATTGTATCACAATATGGGGTAAGAGTTTATAAATTAAATATAAACAATTACAGATATTTCTTTAAAGTGTCAGCCTTGTCAAGCTTCTCCCAAGGTACATCAATGTCATGACGGCCAAAATGTCCGTAAGCAGCAGTCTGCTTATAGATAGGTCTTCTAAGATCAAGCATCTTGATTATTCCGGCCGGTCTTAAATCAAAATTCTCTGAAACTATCTCTGAAAGCTTGTCATCAGATACCTTGCCTGTCCCGAATGTATCAATATTTATTGATGTAGGCTGTGCAACACCGATAGCGTAAGAAAGCTGAATCTCGCAGCGCTCGGCAAGTCCTGCTGCAACAATGTTCTTAGCGACATAACGTGCTGCGTAAGCTGCGGAACGGTCAACCTTAGTGCAGTCCTTGCCTGAGAAAGCTCCGCCGCCGTGACGTGCAAAACCGCCGTAAGTATCAACGATAATCTTACGTCCTGTAAGTCCGCTGTCTCCGTTAGGTCCGCCGATTACAAAACGTCCTGTAGGATTGATGTACATCTTAGTTCTCTCATCGACAAGCTCCTTTGGAAGAATCTCATCGAAAACATACTTCTTTATATCCTCATGAATCTGCTCCTGTGACACATCCGGGTCATGCTGTGTTGAAAGAACAACCGCATTGAGATGTACAGGCTTATGATTATCATCATACTCAACAGTTACCTGAGTCTTGCCATCCGGACGAAGATACTTTAATGTGCCGTCCTTTCTTACCTTGGTAAGCTGCTTTGCAAGTCTATGTGCAAGTGCGATAGGATATGGCATATACTCTTCTGTCTCATTCGATGCATAACCGAACATCATACCCTGATCTCCGGCACCTATTGCATCTATTTCCTCATCGGACATCTGGTTCTCCTTAGCCTCAAGAGCCTTATCGACTCCCATTGCAATATCAGGTGACTGCTTGTCAAGTGAAACCATGACAGCACATGTATTTCCGTCAAATCCGTAATCGGAAGTATTATATCCGATATCTGTAATCGTCTTTCTTACGATTGCAGGGATATCAACATTAGCCTTAGTTGTAATCTCACCCATTACCATAACAAAGCCTGTATTTGTAAGTGTCTCACATGCAACACGGCTCATCGGATCCTGCTCAAGCATTGCATCAAGTATCGCATCCGAAACCTGGTCACAGATCTTGTCAGGATGTCCTTCAGTCACTGACTCTGATGTGAATAAATAACTCATCTGAAATCTCCTTTCGAATTGTAAAAAATATAATAGTGTCAAGCTTATTATTGCCGAATAAAAAGCTTAAAAAAAGTCCACATAAGTGGACTTGAATAGGGCTAATCAAATCCTCTTATTGTTCGAACCGCATATAAGCGGTATATCTCGCTCAGGCTGGCACCTTCCATTACGGGGTTGCCGTGACTTCATCGATCCTATGTATCTCCATCACTCTGAATAAGGGATAAAACTTCTATGAACTTTTTTGCATATATACTATAATATATAGCGTGTCATTAGTCAATAGTGCATATTGTGTAAATTTATATTCTTACAACACAACAGTTTCGTCTTTTTCAACAGCTTATTATTGCCTTGCAACAGAGAAAATGATATAATAGTACTAGATTTTTGTTCTTTGTACCAATAAGAATCAAGAAAATATAATACGAGACGCATAACGCCTCAGAATGGAGAGAAAAGATGAATAAAAGCAAAAATGCACGAGAAAGATTTCTCAACAGAAAGCTTTCATACAAAATCTCCGCTGCAACTGGTGTACTGCTTGCAGCATTACTTGCTCTTCTTATTATAATAAGCTCAATCATTTCAGCCAGCTTTTTAAGCAAGAGCATCAAGGGAGAATTTGAAGGTATAGCCGCACAGAACGGAGTTATAGTACAGAATATACTTACCACTGCAACCAACTGTGCTGACATTCTTCAGAATTACATTGTAAACAAATACAACGAACGCAATCGTACCGGATACAGCGGACGTACTGAAAAAAGCGAAGTCTATGACATCTATCTACAGGAGATTAACAAGCAGATTGAGGAATTTATCATAAGTATTGCAAGAACAACCGCCATCTCCAATGATAAGATTACCGGCGTCGGAGTATTTTTTGAGCCTAACGCATTTGATACTTCAATCAAAGATTATACAATCTACATAAGTGAAGACGACCCTGACACCGTACAGAGCTACGGAGCTTACGAAAATTATGGTTCACAGGATTATTATAAGGATGCAGCAACAAGCCAGATGAACTCTTTTACCGACCCATACTACGATCATGGAATTAACATGGTAAGTGCATCTTTTCCTATCGTATATAAAGACAAGACCTACGGTGTAATTCTTGTAGATATCAATGTCGATGCTTTCGATGACTTAGAGTCAAGCGATTCATCTTATCCTAGCATGTATGTCGATATTCTTACATCTGACAGCACAATGGTATATGACAGCGAATCAACCGATTATGTCGGTCAGCGTCTGACAGACCTCATACCATCCAATGAATACGCCAAGATTCAGGCAGGCATTGACACAGGAAAGAGTTTTTCCGTCAGCACAAAGAAAGATGACGGTACCCACGTAGTCCGTTTCTATTCACCTATCAATGCCTGCGGACAGACCTGGTGGGCTGCCAGTGCACTATCCCAGTTTGATCTGATACGAGATACCATTATACTTGTAGCTCTTATGGTTGTTATCGCTCTCATAACTCTCGGTTTAATTATCACTATCAGCAGGAGACTTATAGCTAAATACCTAGAGCCTATAGATGGTGTTGTAAATGTTGCCAATGAACTTTCAAATGGTAACTTTTCTGCATCCGTTAATTTTGTGTACGAAGATGAGATTGGTGAGCTCTCTAAAACATTTGCAGATATGTCTGCACGGCTCAAGGAAACCATTGCCGATATCACTAACGGTCTTAAGGAAATGGCATCCGGCAACTTCAACCTCACTACAAAAGTAGAACACGTTGGAGACTTTAAGGAAATAGAGAATGCTCTCACAGCTGTTGTTGTCGACCTTTCAAAAACACTCACAGAAATCAACGAAGCTGCTGAAATGGTATCAGCCAACGCAAGCCAGCTCTCCGATGGTGCACAGTCAATTACAGAAGGTGCAACTGATCAGGCAAGCTCCGTTGAAGAGCTGCAGAGTACTATAGAAACCGTCACAGAGCAGGTAAATAAAAATGCTGAGAATGCCGGCTCTGCCAATGATATGGCAAAGGTTGTCGGAACAGATATCATGGCAAGCAACGATGATATGCAGCAGGTTGTACAGGCTATGGATACTATCAGTGAAGCTGCCAACCAGATCAGTGGAATTATTAACACGATCAATGATATTGCATCACAGACCAATCTTCTCGCTCTCAATGCTTCCATAGAAGCTGCAAGAGCAGGTGATGAAGGACGAGGCTTTGCAGTCGTAGCTACGCAGGTTGGAAATCTTGCTTCACAGAGTGCTGCAGCCGCAAAGAGCTCCAGCGACCTTATTATTCAGACTCTCAATGCAGTTGAATCCGGAAAGAAGATGGTTGACCGGACAGCCGCCAAGCTTATTGAATCAGTTGACAAGACCAACCTTCTTGTTGATAACATAGATGCAATTTCCAAAGCATCCGCAGAACAGGCGGATGCACTCAGCCAGATTGCACAGGCGGCTGACCAGATTGCCGCCGTTATTCAGGAGAACACAGCTATGGCAGAAGAGAGCTCCGCAAGCAGCGAAGAACTCGCCGCCCAGGCAGAGAAGCTTAAGAATCTTGTTGGTGCTTTTAAGCTACTTGAAAAGTAGCTAAATAATAACCAGGTGTGATTATTTGACATAATAAAAACATAAATAATAATTATTGAGGAGCACATATGGCAAAGAAGGTTTTATTTTCATTTGAGGTTAAACCCGGAATGGTTATAGCAGAAGATTTATATAATCCGGCAGGACAGCTTGTCCTGCCGGCAGGGTTCGTTCTTGACGAAGCAACCATTTCCAAGCTGGAATATTATACAATTCTTGAAGTACCTGTTGACGACACTCCGGCTCCTGTTCCTAAAGCAGAACCGGCAGACGACCATAATACAGATAACTTTAATTATTCCGAGAAATTAAAGAATAGTGCTGAATTTAAGCAGTTCAAGGCAGATTACGAGACATCCGTGAAGCATCTAACCAATGTATTAAATGAAGTAGCTTCCGCAGGAAAGCCTATTGACACAGACACAATCTACAAGGATGCCGCCCACCTTATCAACTCCAGCAAGAATACCATACATATTTTTGATATAATTCACAACCTTCGAAATTACGATGATATAATATCCACTCATAGCCAGAATGTTGCTCTTATATCCAACATTCTCGGACAGTGGCTTGGTATAAAGGGGGATGACCTGAAAGTTCTCACAACTGCCGGCCTGCTTCATGACATAGGCAAGCTTACAATCCCTCAGAATATCCTAAATAAGCCGGGACGTCTTTCTGACGAGGAATATGCTCTTATGAAAGATCATGTTAAGCGCGGTTACCAGATTTTAAAAGACCAGCCTATAGATATCAGAATCAAGGAAGTCTGCCTACTTCATCATGAACGCTGTGACGGTTCAGGATACCCATTCAAGGCTGAAGCATCACGTATAACACCATTTGCCAAGATTGTTGCAATAGCTGATGTTTACGATGCAATGACTGCCAAGAGAAGCTACAGAGGAGCTTTTTGTCCGTTCGATGTCATACAGATGTTTGACGAAGAAGGTCTTAACAAATATGACCCTCACTACATAATGACATTCTTAAACCGAATCACGGCGACATATCTTCACAACAACGTGCGTCTTAATGACGGCAGAATCGGAGAAATCGTCATGATTAATCCTATGTGCCTGTACCGTCCTATGATTCAGGTTGATAATGAATTCATTGACCTTCTCAAGTATCCAAAGCTTAAGATTGAGGCTATTGTCTAATCTTTACACATCTGCACATCAGAGTGATATCACCCGGATAGATTCAAAGAAAGGGGTAACCGGCTGTACGCCGGTTACCCCTTTCTTTATTATGATATCTTAAGCACGAACTTGCGGAGCTCTTTATCGCTCTGCACATATTCAATCTTAGCACCGAGTTCTCTTAACTTGGCATCGAAATCTTCATATCCTCTGAGAATATACTTGATATCGTCCACAATCGTTATTCCATCCGCAGCAAGTCCTGCAAGAACAAGTGCAGCGCCTGCACGAAGATCCGGTGCAGTAACCTCAGCGCCTGTATATCGCTCAACTCCCTTTACAATAGCTGTGTTACCTTCAACTGTTATATCGGCTCCCATCTTGGCAAGCTCGTCCACATACTTGAAACGGTTCTCAAAAATTCCTTCCGTGACAATACTTGTCCCCTTTGCAAGTGCCAGCACAACAGTAATCTGCGGCTGTACATCCGTCGGGAATCCCGGATACGGAAGTGTCTTGACATTAGTATATCTCATATTGCGATATCCCACTACTCTGACAGCATCATCAAATTCTGCTACCTCACAGCCTATCTGTGTAAGCTTCGCTGTGATTGCCTCTAAGTGCTTCGGTATAACATTCTTGATAAGAACATCGCCGCCTGTAACTGCTGCTGCACACATAAATGTAGCTGCTTCAATCTGGTCAGGTATAATCGAATATGTTGCGCCGTGAAGCTTATCAACACCTTTTATTCTTATTACATCTGTACCTGCGCCTTTTATGTTAGCACCCATACAGTTAAGCAGATTAGCTACATCAACCACATGTGGTTCCTTCGCTGCATTCTCTATAATTGTGTTTCCTTCTGCAAGTACTGCGGCAAGCATAATGTTAATCGTAGCTCCCACAGACTCCATATCAAGGTAAATATGCCCTCCTACAAGCCTGTCAGCCTTAGCTGTAATCATTCCATATGCTGTGTCCACTTCAGCTCCCATAGCCTTAAAACCGTTAATATGCTGGTCTATCGGTCTGGTTCCGATATTACAGCCTCCCGGAAATGCAACATGCGCCTCCCTGTATTTTCCAAGAAGCGCACCAAGCAGATAATATGAACCTCTTATCTTCTTAGCCTTCTCATAATCAACAATAGTAGTATTTATAAGTGCACCATTAATCTTATATGTGTGTCTGTCAACGCTCTCAACAACAGCGCCTATACTTGCCACCGCTCCGAGAAGAACTCTGATATCACTCACATCAGGCACATTATCTATCGTAACTGTCTCATCAGCCATAATAGCTGCAGCAATGATAGCTAAAGCAGCGTTCTTGGCTCCAATAATATTAACTTCACCACTTAAGGGATTTCCCCCCTTAATAACATACTGTTCCATTACATACCTCTGATACATGTAATTGTCTTGTTCTTCTGTGTTTCCACATATCCATCCTATTATAGCATAAATGCTTTTTTTGTAAAGAAAATTTTCCAGCACAGCAAATTATCCTACAATATATGCCATAAATGGTAAAAAAAGCAGAGGGAATTTAATTCTCCCCTCTGCTCTATATTATATACATTATTTGTTCAAATAATCACGCGGATTCTGTGCATTTCCCCAGAGAAGCACTTCGAAGTGAAGATGTGGTCCTGTAACATTACCACTCGCACCGGAAAGAGCTATTCTCTGTCCCTGTGATACTGTCTGTCCAACAGATACTTCTATTGAACTTAAATGTCCATATCTTGTTGTAAGACCATTTCCGTGACTGATATCAACGCACCAGCCGTATCCGCCGTTCCAGCCTGCAAGAGTTACCGTACCACCGCAGGATGCCTTAACCGCCGTTCCCATAGGTACATACAAATCGACACCTGTATGGAAGCTGCTTGGCTGACCGCTGACAGGATGTACACGATATCCAAAGTCGGAAGTCACAACCATTGAACTTAACGGATTGATAAATGTAGGAGGAATAAGTGTTCCTCTCTCAATCACTGTAGGTGTGGACTCTGTTATAATGCTCTGGCTTATAATCTCTCTGCCATACTCTTTATTATTCACATAGCTGACAACCGCAATTACTTCTCTATATCCCGGTGTACCCTGTGATATCACGTTCTGCTGTCCCTGATACATGCTGTTGTTGTCAACATATACCACATCAGCCTGATATTCTTCACTGTAGGTAACTTCTTCTTTTACAACTACCGAAAGCTCTGGTGTAGGTACTGTTATCGTTATGAGGTCGCCCGGCATGATTACGCTGTCCTCATCGAGATTCTCGTTAAGCTCGTACAAATCATTGAGCTCTATGCCTGTCTTATCTGCGATAGCTGTAAGGCAATCTCCGGATACAACTTCGTATGTTCCCTTCTCTGCCTTCTCCTTGGTAATATCTTCTAACGCATTGTCAACGGACATTATATTCTTGCCGTTAGTTTTTGTCTCTATAACTTCTATGTTCTCCTGAAATCCTACATACAGGACTCCATCCTCAAATACCGTGTCATCAGTAACCTGAACCGTATCGGTTCCGTCTATTGTGGCAAGCACCTTAGCAGCCTCATTCATCGTAATATCCGCTGTAGCAACATTGACTGTCTTATGCGACAAGCCATTGTCTGTGCTGTCTACAAGCTCAACCTGAAATGCTCCTGCATCCTCACCTGCAATTCTATTCTTGGCAGCTTCTAAAAGCTCTATAACCTCCGCTTCACTTCCGACAGTAACCATATAGTCATCTATACGCACTGTGTAAGCGATATTGTCAGGCACATTGGCAACCGCTGTCAATGCACTGTACATAAGGTTCTCAAGCTCGCTCTCTGCAAGAAGTGTTCCCCTTATATTATCATCCGCAAATACTTCAAGCTCTGTATCTGCATAGACTGTCGTTCCATATTCTTCATTCAGTCGTCCTCTGACATTCTGCAATGCGGTTCTGGCTGTTGCCTGATCCTGCGTGCATCCTATCGGTGTTCCGTTGAGTACAACTGTGTATCCTGCTGTTCCTTGAGCCATACGACCGCTCGCCTCAATCTCCTCAGGAGTGGTAAAACGTGTAGCAAATGGTATAACAAATATAATAAACAAGCAGGCAGCTACTGCAACCTTCAGATAAATATTTTTCAATTTTCTGTACTGCCTGGTAAACTTCATGATATCCTCCCAAAAATGTAAGAGCTTACTTAACAATTTTGTAACAAATACATACTAACAATAAATGCCGGATTTGTAAAGGTTTTTTTGCTAAAAAAATATTGTTTTTTACACATTTTGTTACAAAATGTTACAGACTTTTAATTTTTTTTGTTAAAATTTACATTTTATGGAAAAAGTTACCTGTTATCTGACTGCTATTGCAACTGCCTTGGCTGTGTCTGCTAAATTTCTTCCATGCTCATCAACTATTACATCCGCATACTTTTCATATAAAACGCATCGCTCATCATATAGATTTTTCAGAGTCTGTCCTTCCTTTAAAACAACTCCTCTGCCTTCAAGATTGGACAATCTCTCATTTATTGTCTCATAGGATGCCTTCAGATATACAACCGTGGCAATATCCTTAAAATGTCTCATTGCATTCTCTCCATATACGACACTGCCGCCGGGAGCTATTACTGAATCCTCTGCCTCAAGCTGTGCATTTATCCTATCCTCAATCTCTAAAAAACCATCATTTCCCTCATCAGCTATAATTTCCTTTAAAAGCCTGCCTTCCTTCTCCTGTATAACAAGATCCGTGTCAACGAACTTATATCCCAGAATCTTTGCAAGCACAACGCCTACAGTGCTCTTTCCTGCTCCCGGCATGCCGATGAGAACCACATTGCTCTTTTTCATAACCGTTTGTTCATCCTTTCGTAGTTTTACTGGCAATAATTCTTGCGCATGATTTAATGTCTGTTTTTATTTTTCTTAGATGCTTTACCAGATGTCTTCTTAGCTTTATCAGTTTTTTTCGGCTTCTTCGATTCCTTCCCATCAGACTTTTTATTCACAGAGAAACCGAATTTTCCAAGCTTTTTCCCCAATTCAAAATATTCACCATGTGAATAAGCTGTAAGTCCCGATGCATTTAGGTCAAATCTGCCCTTCTCATCCATATAGCGGTCATCCACCTGCACATTCACAACCTTTGCAAGAAAAAGTGTATGGCTTCCAAGAGGCTGCTCACTCACAACACGGCACTCAATATTGACAGGACTTTCCGCTATTCCCGGAGCTTTAATCTCCTTTGACTCAGTCTCATGAAGCTTCATCTCGGAAAATTTATCAATATCTTTACCTGAACGCACACCGCAAAAATCCGTGGCATATACTAACTCCTTTGTCACAAGATTAATCACAAACTCGCCTGTTTCTTTTATGATATTATAGGAATACCTCTCCGGTCTTACCGATATAGATACCATGGGCGGATTGGTATTAACCGTCCCTGCCCACGCAACCGTGATAATATTCGGTCTTTCGCCTTCTCTTTTGCAGCTTACCATTACTGCCGGCACCGGATAAAGCATATTTCCCGGCTTCCAACTCAATTTTGCCATGCATGTCCTCCTTTTCAGATTATTATTCACCGCTCCTTCGGCGATCCGCCTACCGGCTATGAACCGGGGCATTCTCTGCCTTGTCACACTATCGCCCTCTACTCCTGCGACAGCACTGTAAGTATCTCAGGTATGAGCTGTTTCTTTCTTGATACCACGCCTTCAAGTCTGTAGACATTCTCTTCAAGCCTCGGCGCATCAAAGCCGGTCTCAATCACGTTCCCTGCACCTTTTCCAAGTGCTATCAGCAAAGTCTCCGTGGCAACCATGTTAGTCAGCATGAAAAATATCATGTTGATTCCCTGGCTTGCAAGCTGCTCCTTCATATATGGCATAAGCTTTTCTTTTATATCTATAAGCTCATCCTCATCCATTGATGAAATCTGGCCGACCCCAAAGTTGATATCATTTACTGAAAAGCGCTTATAATCCTGTGAGAAGATTTCCTGCGGTGTCTTATCCTTCAGATTGCTTCCGGCGCGGAACATTTTTACTGCGTATTCTTCAATCACAATCCCGGCAAGCTCAGCTAACACTTTTGCAGCCTTCATATCCGCCGGTGTGCAGGTAGGAGAACGGAACATAAGCGTATCTGATAAAATCGCCGAGCACATAAGCCCTGCTGTCTTTTTATCTATCTCAATATGGTTTTCACAGTACATCTGGTAAATGATTGTCGCCGTACATCCAAGAGGCTGATTTCTGAAAAATACCGGGTTCATCGTCTCGACAGCTCCAAGCTTATGATGGTCAATTATCTCAAGTATCTCTGCCTGATCTATTCCGTCAACTGCCTGTTTTGCCTCGTTGTGGTCAACCATTATAATCTGCTTTTTGCCCATTCCGAGGAGATTTCTTCTTGAAATCATTCCTATATAATTTCCCTGCTCATCGTGTACAGGGAAATCGCGGTGCCTCTTCTTTGCCATGACCTGACGGACTTCATCCGTGTAGGCTTCCGTGCTGAAAGTTATAAGACCTTCCGTTCTCATGAAAAAACTTATCGGAACCGACTGGTTTATAAGTCTTGATGCCGTGAAGGTATCATGAGGTGTACTTATTATCGTACAGTGATTTTCAACGGCAAGCTTCTTTATAGTCATTGACACAGGTGCACCCTCACACACAACTATGCACCCTGCCTGCATCTCTATCGCACACAGCTGTGACTCATATCGGTTTCCGAGAATGACTATATCGCCCATCTTGATATAGCTCTCCATAAGATCCGGGTTGGCAGCTGCCACAAGCACTTTTCCTCTGTCAAAGACATGCAGCTCATCACCTATGATAAGCTCACCGTCAAGCGTTTCCACTATATTCCTGCAGACTGTTCTTGCGGTGGATAATGTTGTGCTGTCATGAACATCCATATATGAGGTTGCGATATCTGCGATTGTGATAAGTCCATCAAGCTTGTTGTCCTTGGTTATCGGCAGAGTTACAACACCGATATCCCTCATCAGCTTCCATGCCGCCTTGATTGAAATATTGCTGTCAACACCATCAACCTTGCGGATTTCAATATCCTTAACCTGGCTTTTCACGTCCAGGACATACTGCGGTTCACTGACATCAAACTGCTTTAACACATACTGTGTCTCCTCATTTATATGCCCTGCACGCAATGGAATATATTCATTTTCCGAATCCGTCAAATTCTTAAGCTGTGCATATGCTATCGCCGAACATATAGAATCCGTATCAGGGTTCTTATGTCCTATTACAAATATCTTCTTTTTTTCCATATTAATCCTCATTTCCGAGCGATTTATTGCGAGGAGGCGATGAGAAATTCGCACAGGAGCTTTCTCATCTGCCATCAAAGCAATTTGTTTTAGCTCTGAAACAAACTGCATGTGTGAAAAATATGCTATCAAGCTTATTTTTACACTAACCCTAATCTTTTCACAATCTATCCTGATAATTTATCGCAAATATCACTAAATCAACCGTCATTTATTATTTTCTGCCGTTGAATCCTTTTCCTGCACCATAAGTGAAGCTAAGCATCACCTTTTAACTGCAATGGCACATCACATACGGCCATATATGCAGCCATAATACGCTTACATGTTTTGCACATTAACCGGAATACTATCTAAGATGCTCATTCACATAGTCATAGCCATTGAGGATAATCGCTGCATGGTCGGCTGCAATCAGATTGTTGCTTACTATTTTATAATCCTTTTTTTGAAGGATGCATGTGCTGTCTGTCGTCACAAGCACTCTCGCCGTCGGTCTTATCTGTCCACATTCAAATTCTATGTCAAAAAATTCTTTTCTGATATCATCAGTGCTGTCCGCAGCCTCGCCTGCCTTTTTCACATTAATTGAAAACCAGCCTGCATCTGCCGCATCATCACCTGCCGTAGCCTTAAGCTTTCCTTCTTCCTCAACAAATACATAAGCTGTTGTTATAATTCTCGTTCTAGGGTCGCGGTCATAATCTCCATAGCTTCTAAGCTGGACTCCCTTCACGCCTTTAAGTCCGGTCTCCTCCTCAAGCTCTCTTGCCGCAGCCACTTCAAGATTCTCCTTAAAATCAACAAAACCGCCTGGAAGTGCCCACCAGCCTATTGACGGATGGTTTCCTCTCTTGATAAGAAGAAGCCTGCCTATCTTTCTCTTCCCATTCTCCTCAACATAAGTAAAAATCAGATTGTCCACCGTATTAGCCGGTGTGTCATACAGCTTAGGATTGTAATCCTCAAGGAATGTCTTTAAATCAAGTCCCTGTGCATTTCTCCCGCCTGTCCCAAGGTACTGCTCATATTTTTCAAGATACATAATAATCCTCATTTCCGAGCGACTTTTTCTTAAACAGCAATGAAATTTAATAAGTATAACTTTTCACCTGCCATCAATGCAATCTGTTCTCGCTCATAAACAAACTGCATAATCATATCTTTATTGCCGGGATTCGGATGTCAAAACATGCTATATATACTCAGCTGTGTATAACGTATTATATTTAAACATATCATGACTTTGGGAGAAGCTTAGATGTTCTTAAAACTCTGCTAAGTACCTAGCCAAAAGCAGCATGGATGCTGCTTTAGAAGCAACGCATACAAGGATGTATGCCGGCTTCGGTGGCGTACGCATAGAAAACCTTATCAGAGTTCTTAGAACATCTTGCTTCGGACAACGGAGATGATATGTATAAATATAATACATTATACACTCATCAATTAAATCGGCATGTTTTGACATCCGAATCTTATTATAAAAAGGCTCTCCGTCCACAGCGACATACGCATTGACGAAGAGCCTTATGGACTCCATATATTATATTAGAAAATTGCTATTGTTACAAGCCAATTTACAAACCAAAGTCCTGCACAGATAATTCCCACTGAGTAGATAAATTTCTTGCTTCTAGGAATAACCTTGCAGATACCGATACCTGTAAGATAAAGCATCGCACCACCTATAGCCGAGGTAATAAACGTAAATATTACCTGGAAGAATGAGTGTGAAAGAACAAGTCCTAAGATATCTACAGCTGTAAAAAATAAAAGAGGAATTGCCGGAATTGCAAATACACTGAGAGCCTTCTTGTAGCTGACCTCCTGCTTCTCAATGAACTTACCGCTTACCCATATAAGACCACCTAATGCAGCCGGAATTGCAATCCACCATATTATGGTGCAGAATATCATCTTAAGCCAGTCGCCGATATTATAGCTGTAACCACGTATAATTATTCTGAGTATCTTATAAATCAATTCGAGTGCTGCATTTGCAACAGCAAGCCCTGCTACAGTCACAAGTGAATGCTCACCGACAACTGCCTCGCTTGCTCTAACAGGATCATTAACAAACTCCTTGGCATATGCTAATACGCCCTTGGAAATCTCTGCTGCCTGCTCCTTTGTTATAATTGGCTTAGCTGCCTGCTGTGGTGCTGCAGTCTGTGCTGCCTGCTGTGTCGTTGCCTGCTCTGTATTGGCTGTCTGCTGTCCATCAGTATTCTTCTGTAACTGACAGCTGCATACTTCGCCATCCTGAAGCTGCCTTCCGCACTTTGTACAAAACTTCATAATGTAATCCTCCTATCTCCTGCCCTTATATTCTAGAGTCCTAATATAGACAGAATACACTTTAACACATTAGCTGTCAACAGTCCTTATGGCTCATATTAATAAATTATTGGATTCGAAGGGCAGAACATGTTCGCAGGCTTAATTGAACGCCGTAGATTGTACACTCATAAACTAAACCGACTTGCTTTGACATCCGAATCCTGTCAGACAACCCAAACATTATCTGACATTTTTACATTGGTTCTTCCTATATTTTTAGACTATATTTTTAAACTGGGCTGCATAGAGATTGTAATACGCACCCTTAGCTGCGAGCAGCTCCTCATGGCTTCCGGCTTCTTTAATCTGTCCATCATCAATGACGAATATCCTGTCAGCATTTTTAATAGTAGAAAGTCTGTGTGCTATGACAAACGAAGTTCTGCCCGCAAGCATCGCCTCTATTCCCTTCTGCACAAGTGCCTCCGTGTGGGTGTCAATGCTTGAGGTCGCCTCGTCAAGAATAAGTATCTGAGGTTTGCTAAGCATCGTCCTTGCAAAAGCGATGAGCTGTCTCTGACCATTTGAAAGTCTTGCTCCGCGCTCATTAATTTCCGTATCATAGCCCTTCTCAAGCTTGGAGATAAAGTCGTGGGCATGAACAGACCTGGCAGCCTCGATGATCTCCTCATCAGTGGCATCAAGCTTTCCGTAGCGGATGTTGTCCTTGATTGTGCCTGAGAACAGGAAATTATCCTGCGTCATAATGCCCATCTGCTCCCTGAGGCTTTTTAATGTAACCAATTTTACATCAGTGTCATCGACAAGCACCTTTCCCTTCGTGGCATTATAAAAACGGCTGATAAGATTAATTACCGTTGACTTACCTGCACCTGTAGGTCCTACAAGTGCTATCGTCTCACCCTGCTTAACCTTGAAGCTTACATCCTTTAATACCATAACATCAGGCTCATCCGAGTATGCAAAGGATACATGGTCAAATTCAACTCTTCCGTCAATCTCAGGAAGCTCTACCGCTCCCTCTTCATCGCGGATATCCGGCTCAGTGTCAAGAATGTCAAATACTCGCTCAGCAGCCGATATATTAGTTATTATTTTATTATAGAAGTTAGCCAGATTTCTGATAGGGCTCCAGAACATTGACAGGTATGATGTAAACGCCATGAACGTACCTACACCTACAGCCCCTACACCAAGGATTTTTATACCTATGAAGTAGAGTAAAAATCCACCGACACCCCAGCTTATCTCAATAGTCGGGCTGAACATATCTGATACACGCACAGCACCTACAAATGCCTTCTTCTGTTCATTCACAAGCTCTGTGAAGCTCTCAAGCGATTCATCCTCGGCAGCGAAGCTCTGGACAACTCTTATTCCCGAAAGATTTTCATGAAGATAAGCATTCATGTTGGATGTCTTTTTTCTGAAGGACTGCCATCTCTTATGTCCAAGCCTCTCTATTATGGACATTGCAGCTATAAGGAAAGGCACTGTGACAAATGATGCGACAGCAAGCTTAGGATTCTTCACTATCATTATCACTGCAACGGCAACAAGTGTTATAAAATCCGGAATGAGTGTTGTCACACTGTCCGAAAGTATATTTTTTAATGAATTTACATCTCCGATTACCCTGGCAAGAATCTTTCCTGTAGGTCTTGTATCGAAGAAATGAAAGCTCAGCTTCTGAATATGCTCATAGACTGCCTGCCTGATATCAAGAAGAACCTGATTGGAAATCTTAGCGAGCATATACATACGAAGCTTGATTCCTGCAACATTTATTACATTCAGTCCGACACCGAACAGACATAAGAGCATAAGCCCCTTCATGTCCTTATTGGCAATGTGGACATTTACCGCACGCTCTATGATGAGCGGATTTACCAGATTGATTGCTATTGTAATGCACATTATAAGCAGAACAAGCAATATCTTTTTTCCATATCTGAACAGATAACGATACAAGCGGATGAGTGTATCAAGCTTTAATACCTCTTTCTGCTCCTCGTCCTCCCTAAAGGAATTAACCGACATTTCCTGCCACCTCCTCTAAAACAACGGATGCGGAATACTGTGCATTGTAGGTATCGTAATAGATTCCCTTCTTTGCCATAAGCTCGTCATGTGTACCTCTCTCGGCAATACTTCCGCCTTCTAGCACAATAATCTCATCAGCCTGCTTAACAGCAGAAATTCTATGTGCAATGATAATCTTTGTCGTATTCTTCATTGCTTCGAGCTCCTTTTGTATCTCATACTCCGTCTCCATATCAAGAGCTGATGTTGAGTCATCAAGTATAAGCACCGGAGCCTGCTTTGCAATCGCTCTCGCTATGCTGATACGCTGCTTCTGTCCTCCCGACAGACCAACACCACGCTCACCTACTACTGTCTCATATTTGTCGGAAAGCTTACCTATAAAGCCTGCGGCCCTGGCTGACTGTGCCGAGGACTCGATAAGCTCATCCGTTATATTGTCCCTGCGTCCGATACTGATATTTTCCTTAATCGAATCCGAAAAAAGGAATACATCCTGCATGACAACAGAGATATTCGCTCTAAGGCTCTGTGTAGTGATATCCTTCACATCATTTCCATCGAGCATAACCTTACCGTCTGTCGCATCATAGAAGCGCTCAATAAGATTGATTATTGATGTTTTACCGGAACCTGTCACACCCATGATTCCAAGTGTCTTTCCGGCAGGAACCTTAAATGATACATTGTTTAATACCTGAGTATCGTTAATGTTAAAGGATACATTGTCAAACTCAACCTCACCCTTGGCTCTTCCCAAATTCCCGGCACCTTCCTTATCGGCAATCTCCGGAACCTCGTTCCATATCTTTCTTATCTTCTTTGCAGATGCAAGACCGCTCGCCATATCAGCGCTAAGCCAGCCAATCATCTCCATAGGCCAGATGATATTGTTGGCATACTCGGTAAATGCTCCAAGGTCGCCAAGGCTTATCTTATCCATTATTACAAAGCCGCCGCCTACAAGTACAACCAGCAAAAGCAGAAGTCTTGTAAGAAATGATATATTAGGATTGTACTTAAGAGATATCTTTGACTGCTTCATGCTAAGGTCATAATAGTTCTTATTATGCTTTCTGAACTTTTCAATCTCATAGTCCTCTCTCGCAAATGCTTTTACAACACGCACTCCTGTAAGATTTTCCTGTACAACGGTTGTGAGCGCCGCATTCTCCTCTGACAAATCGTCATATACCTTTCCTATCTTCTTTTCAAGCACTACCGCAGTGTATGCCACAATAGGCATGATAACTATAGGAATGATTGTAAGCACCGGGCTGATGCTTACCATACATACAAGCACGCAAATTGTGTGAATTATACATTCAATAGCCAACATTCCCACGTAGCCCAATGCATTCCAGATGTTATCCACATCATCCTTCACACGTGCCATCAGCTCTCCTGTGTTATTTTTGTCAAAGAATCTTATTGAAAGCTTCTGCACATGCTTAAAAAGCCCTATTCTAATCTTACTTCCTATACTCATGCTGGTATAGTCAAAAGTAAATTCCTTGACAAACTGAAATACAGCCCTTCCAAAGCCTATGCCAAGCAGACCGAACAGCAGCTTCATAAGAATCTGCGTATTTCCGCCAACTATGACATCATCGATGAGTGACCTTGTTATAAACGGATATACCATGTCAAGACCAATACTGCATATCATCGCAGCAAGAGCAATCAGGTACAGATACCAGCTCTTTGCAATGTAGTTTCTAAACTTCATAGCTTCCTCCCTCTATGTCACCGTATAATGACATTAATGATATAAGGGTCAAAAAGTATTTTGCCCCTCATTTTGTTTTCTCCGGCACATAATTTCATGCAATTAAGCACCATGCCGCTCTGCCCCGAAAAAATACATACTTATAAAGCTCATGCATATCCTGCGGTTAATTGACTGATTTCCGCCATGACACGCAAAAAAAGCCGCATAGTCGAAACGACCCTGCGGCTTAACTTCATGCAAATAGTCTA
>OGKZ01000443.1_pt1 | contig 41277 bp, 35 predicted proteins | sample 1572571 | NCBI WGS metagenome assembly OGKZ01 (sample SAMEA2581906, study PRJEB24529) | metagenome | biome: Human gut stool | place: China | collected 2011 | reverse complement strand
GTAACTACTCTATGTTCTTCGATAAGTATGAGCAGGCTCCAAAGTCTGTTCAGGACAAGGTTATCGCTTCAAGAGCTAAATAATTAGTTTTTAAGTGATAGATGATAGTTAGAAGCGTCTGGCAGATGTCAGATACATTATAATTATCTTGATTATATAATGTACTGCGGAATACGGGTTACTGTATTTCGCAGTGGTATATATCAGGCGGATTTATATAATAAATATGTAAATTTGCCGTATAATTCAGATAAAAGTATTGGTTTACTATGCTTTTACTCAAAATATAGTTGAAATATTCTTTAAAAGATAATATAATAGATTTCAGCTATGAGAAGTCTGCTTGCAGACAATTATTCTATTTAATTAATTAGGAGGATTTTAAACAATGGCAAAGGCTAAATTTGAAAGAACAAAACCACATTGCAACATTGGTACAATTGGACACGTAGATCACGGTAAGACAACTCTTACAGCTGCTATCACAAAGACTCTTCATGAGAGACTTGGTACAGGTGAAGCTGTTGCATTTGAAAATATCGATAAGGCTCCAGAAGAAAGAGAAAGAGGTATCACAATCTCTACAGCTCACGTTGAGTACGAAACAGAGAAGAGACATTATGCACACGTTGACTGCCCAGGCCATGCTGATTATGTAAAGAACATGATTACTGGTGCTGCTCAGATGGATGCTGGTATCCTCGTTGTTGCTGCTACTGATGGTGTTATGGCTCAGACAAGAGAACATATCCTTCTTGCTCGTCAGGTAGGTGTTCCTTACATCGTTGTATTCATGAACAAGTGTGATATGGTTGATGATGAAGAACTTCTTGAATTAGTAGAAATGGAAATCAGAGAACTTCTTAACGAATATGATTTCCCAGGCGATGATACACCAATCATCAAGGGTTCAGCTCTTAAGGCTCTTGAAGATCCAAACAGCGAATGGGGTGATAAGATTCTTGAACTTATGCACACAATCGATGAATATGTTCCAGATCCAGAAAGAGATACAGATAAGCCATTCCTTATGCCTGTAGAAGACGTATTCTCAATTACAGGACGTGGTACTGTTGCTACTGGTAGAGTAGAAAGAGGTATCCTCCATGTTAATGAAGAAGTTGAAATCGTTGGTATCCATGAAGATATCCGTAAGGTAGTTGTAACTGGTATCGAAATGTTCAGAAAGCTCCTTGACGAAGCACAGCCAGGTGATAACATTGGTGCTCTTCTTAGAGGTGTTCAGAGAGACGAAATCCAGAGAGGACAGGTTCTCTGTAAGCCAGGTTCAATCACACCACACCACAAGTTTACAGCTCAGGTTTACGTATTAACAAAGGACGAAGGTGGACGTCATACTCCATTCTTCAACAACTACAGACCACAGTTCTACTTCAGAACAACTGATGTTACTGGTGTTTGTGAACTTCCAGCTGGTACAGAAATGTGCATGCCTGGTGATAACGTAGAAATGACAGTTGAACTTATCCACAGAGTAGCTATGGAGCAGGGTCTCCGTTTCGCTATCCGTGAAGGTGGACGTACAGTAGGTTCAGGTGCTGTTGCTACAATCATTGAGTAATCATAGCTTGATATAATTAATTGCCCGGGAGACTTTGTCTCCCGGGCTTTTTTGCTCTTTGTCATGAATGTAGGGGATAAAACCGCAATTTACATTGATGCAACCAACGGTTTACAAAAAAATAACTAAAAAGAAACTAAAAATACATAGTCAAACAGTGAAAAAATTAGTATATTAGAGATATAAGGTAAACAAAGTACAAAAAAGATAAGCAAATGTATTTTGTGTAAAATATTAGGGGAGTAAAGGTACGTATATGATATGTTCGGAAAGATTGGCACAATTACGTAGAGAACATGATTATACACAGGAACAGCTTGCAGAGCTTATAGGGGTATCACGACAGACAATAAGTAAATGGGAAACGGGTGCGGCAAATCCTGATATTGAAAAGCTGATGCAGCTTAGTAAATTGTATAATTGTTCAGTTGATTACATGGTTGGCAACAAAATCAACAGTAAGCAAAACGAGGAATTTAAGCCACAAAGTAAGAAAAAGAATAATATTAAAAAATATGGATTAGCAATAATATTTTTGTTGATATTAGCAGTGTCTGTTATATCTGTTATACGTCTGTCAGCAAATGATAAGAAAACTAACAGTACAGTGGATTTTTTAACTGATGAGGATTCAGAGAAAATAACTGATAATGATTTGATAATTTTTTCAGATAAAGAGAAACTTGAAAAAGAAGTGGGATTTCCGGTAGATGAGTTTACATATTTTAATATGGAAAATGTGCAGTTTAAATCATACGACAGAATAATTGCTATTTTAGAGTGTCAAGAGATTTTAAGAAGAACAGTAAAGATAACATTTTATAAATCAAGAGATTCTTTTGATATTGTAAATAAATATTTTGTTAAAGCAAAATCATACATATTTAATAATCAATATGTAAAGATAAACGAAAAAACAGTTTGTGGGGTAGATGTAACTTTAAGAGGGTATGACACACCACATGAAAAAATACCTGTTCAGGGAATTGTTTGGAATGCCAATGGATATTACTATGCAATTTACAGCGATAAGTATCTGGATATGAAAGAAGTAGAAGAATTGATTGGTAGAATTGTAAGTACAAAGGAGTATCAGGTAGGTAATTAAATGTATAAATATAATAAAGGAGAAAATTATGGGGTATCATGAAAGACTAATTGAACTGAGAAAGAAAAATAATTATACACAGGAAGAGCTTGCAGGAATAATAGGAGTATCGAGGCAGGCGATAAGCAAATGGGAATCAGGAATGGCCAATCCGGATATAGAAAAGTTGATAAAATTAAGTGAACTTTATGGTTGTTCTATTGATTATATTGTTGGCAATGATAATAAAATAGATGAAAACAGGACAAATGATGAGTTAAATAAAAATATTGATGAAGCGAATAATTCGGAAAATAATAATGACAATATTGATAAGAGAAAAAAGAAAATAAATATAATAATAGGTTGTCTTTCGGCAGCCGTAATTATATCAATAATAGTAAATATGTTTGCAGTCAGTACAGCTTCAAATGCTGTAAAAGAGAAGAAAAAAATTGAAGATGAGTTAGAAGTATATTCAGCAGCGGCTGTGGCAGATGTCACCCCGGTAAGTGATGTGATAATTTATCCGAATAAAAAAGGTCTTGAAAAAGAAATGGGATTTTCGGTAGGGGAGTTTACACATTTTGACTGTGGCGATATAAAATATGAGACGTATGCCGGTGTAGTTGCTATTTTACAGGAAGAGGCCGTACTTAATAACTGGATGAGAGTTACTTTTTATAAAACAAGGGAGTCTTATGATATTATAAATCGTTATCTGATTAAGGCACGCTCGTATGTATACAACAATGAAAATGTGTCCAAAAACTTAAATGAAGAAATCAACGGAGTTGATGTGCTTATAAGAGGTGGGGACAAAAAGAAAGAAGATGATTACGTAATGAGTGCATCTTGGACTGCCAACGGTTTTAATTATGTTGTGTATGCTGAAAAATATGTTCATATGGATGAATTAAAACAACTTGTGGTTGATGTTATGGAATCAGAAGAATATAAAGCAGGAAAGTAAAATGATTGCAAATTGGGTTTTAATTCATAAGCATAAAATAGAAGGCATAGCTTGCAGAGAGTTTTTCTGTAAGCTATGTCTTTTTAACTTCATTTAAAGTTAAAGCTTTATATTTTAGTCATGATAAGAAACGATAGATAAAGTGCTGACACAGGAGGCAGTTATTTATGGGAAAAATGACTAAAAGCAAAGAATTAATAATAGCAGTTTTTATTTTTGTAAGTGTTATTATTACAACGGTAATTTTGGCAGTTTGTGCGGTTTCAGAAAGAGAGAATGAAAAAAATATGCAAAGACAATTGTCGGCAGAAAATAAAATTCAAAGTGTTATTGAGACGAAGAGTATTGAATATTTACAAGAAACAGGAGAGGAAGATGCTGAAATTGTGACGGATTCATCTATGCTTACAGAGAATACAAAAGACACAATGAAAGAAGCTGTAAAAGAGATTTCATGCTGGGGAGACAGTATGATGGAGGGATGTGGAAAAGGATTTGCGGTGATAAATAATAACGGATTGTATAAAGATATAGATTTTTGCTTAAAAAAGAGCGGAAATAATATAATAATACAAGTTAAAAGCGGCGTTAAATATATTTGCAACGATACTATCGGCAATTATGAAAAATGGGTTATTTCATATACAAAAGATTTAAGAATTCCAATGATGCTTTATACAGCAGCTATTAACAGCATTTTTTTTTCTTATTGCGGCAGCACTTATTTTTACCAGAAATGGTGTGACAAGCGGATTTTTATTAAATCTTATTTTTTGCATAATAATAACACCAGTAATTTCACTTACGCTTACAAAAATGATATATCAGAGCGAAAATGCAATGGTGGTTGCAGATGCATTGCAAAGAGTACAATAGCAAATCTCATTTCAAGATTTTTTGATGTGAGTGAAGGGCAGGTGCTTGTAGGTGGTGTTGATGTAAGAAATATAAAGAAAGAGACACTTATGTATAATGTGTCGTTTGTATTTCAGAACAGCCGTTTAATTAAGGGTACAATTCTGGAAAATGTGCGTATGTCACGTCCGAAGGCTTCAAGAGAGAAAGTAATTAAGGCTCTCCAAGCATTACAGTGTATGGATATAATTAAAAACTTCCGAACGAAGTTGATACGGTAATAGGAACAAACGGTGTCTACCTTTCGGGCGGCGAACAACAAAGAATAGCTATAGCCAGAATAATGCTTAAAGATTCACCGATTGTAATACTTGATGAGGCGACTGCGTTTGCGGACCCTGATAACGAAGTGATGGTGCAGAAAGCTTTTTCGGAGCTTGCAAAAAACAGGACTGTCATTATGATTGCCCACGTTTGGAGAACAGAAAATTTAATATTTGTATTTAATAAAATATATTTTATATATTGAAAATAACATTGATATGATGTATAATGCAGTTACTATAAAAAGTGAGTATAAAAATATAGTAACGGAGGTGCTTATGAAGATAAGTTCAGAAGCCAGATTTACTACATTTGAGGCAGTCAGCATGATTGTTGGAAACAGTATCGGAACAGGTATAATTGCTGTTCCTTACCTGGCAACAAAGAATAGCATGATTGATGTTGTCTGGATGGTAGTAATTGCATATTGTATCAATGTTATTCTTCATTTAATCATTGCAGAGCTTTCATACAATAATGGCGGTGTCCAGCTTGTAAAGAGCTTTGAAGGTGAACTTTTTCACGGAAAGATGAAAAAGGTATTCAGCTGGATTATATTTGCGGTATACGGGATTGCAATTATGATAGGCATAAGCGGCAATATTAACGGCGGTGCACAGATTTTTGTTAACTGGTTTGGTATTCCGTTTGCGGCTGCACAGGTTATATATTATGTAATTGCAGGAATAGTAGTTTTTATCGGAATGAAAGCAGTCGGAATAGCACAGAAGTATGCAGTAATTCTTCTTATGGGAATTGTTGCAGTTATGACTGTGGCTACATTTATGCATCCGCTTAATTCATTTTACACAGCTGATTTTCATTGGAATAATCTTCTGGCATTATACAGCATGGTTGTGTTTGCAACATCAGCCAATCAGGCAGTTATACAGGTTGTAAAGGGGCTTGATGGTGATGCAAAAAAGATTCGCAAATCTATTTTTATAGGATTTGCACTTTCATCTGTTTTTGTACTTGTTGTAACCATGTCTGTACTTATGGGAACAAAAGGAACACTTGACAAAGAACTTGCATATATGCAGCTTGGAGAAAGTATTGGCAGCTGGGCTATGATTCTTGCGGGAATATTTTCATTATTTGCACTTTTGACTACTTTCTGGTCTAATACACTGGCATTAAGAGATGTTGTGCATGAGCAGACAGGCATAGGCAACAGAGTGAGCTGGCTTGCAGCTACTATTCCTTGTATTTTATTTGCAATATTCGGAGTAAATAGTTTTATTATCTTGACGAGAATTATGAGCGGCGTTGTGGTACTTGTAAGTATCATGCTCGTTCTTACATACGGAAAGTCAAGAAAGAAAGCAGGAAGCAGCCCTATCTGCGGTGTAGTTGGAACAGTTCCGTTTCAGGTGCTTATGGTTGTATCAACTGTTATTTCAGCAATAGGTGCTTTGATTCCGTTAAGTTAAGGGAGGAATAAGATATGTTTTGCGGTGATGGATTCAGACAGAAAGACGAAGAGACTTTTTTGCTGAAAATTCCTGAAAACAGGGATTATAAGATATTGCAGCTTACAGATTTGCATCTCGGATTTGGAATATTTTCGCATAAAAAAGATAAGATGGCACTTGATGCCGTAACAAAGATAATTAATAGAACTTCACCTGACCTTATTGTTTTTACGGGAGATATAATATTTCCATTTTTACCAAAGGCGGGTACTATGAACAATAAAAAGCAGGCGGAGAGATTTATAAGGTTTATAGATAGGTTTAAGATTCCTTATACACTTGTGTTTGGCAATCATGACTGTGAGATGGGTGCAAAATGTGGTCGTGAGCAGCTTGCAGATATTTTTACAAAAGGAAAATATTGTATATTTTCAAAAGGAAGAAAAGATATATTTGGCGTTGGCAATTTCTTTATAAATCTTACTGACAAACAGAAAAATGTGCTTATGCCGCTTGTTATGCTTGACTCCAATATGTATGGCGACGGCTGGTTTTTCAGCGGATTTGACTGTATACATGAGGACCAGACTGAGTGGTGCATGAACAGATTAAGCAAACTGAAAAAAATAAATCCGGATATAAAAGCGATGGCATTTTTCCATATGCCTGTGAGGGAATTTAAGGAAGCTTACGAGAAGATGAAGCTTGGAGATAAAAGTGTAGTCTATGAGCACGGAAGCATAGCCGAAAAAGATGAATATTTTGGTATATCATATAAAAAGGGTGACTTTTTTAAAAAGGCTGTGGAAAACGGCATTATAAAATGGATGTTTTGTGGACATGACCACCTTAATACACTGTCGTTGACATATAAAGGGATACGGCTGACATATGGAATGTCTATAGACTGTCTTGGCTATAATGGCATATCAAAAAGCTATATACAGCGTGGAGGAACACTTATTACAAGAAAAATTGACGGAAGAGTTGATATAAAGATGATTCCGCTTACAAGAACAGTTTCAACAAGAGTCAGAGGGGAAAGTAAAAATCAACAATATTAAAAATAATAAAGGAGCAGTCATGAAAAGCACATTAATAAAAGACACAACAAAATCAGAAAGAATCCAGCTTGTGAAGCAGTGGGAAGAGACAGAAGGATGCGAGAGCAGCGGGATTGATCTGCTTGAATTTTTCAGGGATTATATAGACGGAGTTAAAGAAATCGCGGAAGTTAATGCGGAGTTTAACGCAAGATATATATCTGAGATTCCTGATGAAGATTCAGGTATGAGTTGTGGAATGGGAATGAGAAGATGATATATGTAAGAGATTTATTAAAACTTGATACATTCAAAGACTTTGAGCTTGTAAGCGGTGAGAATGGTCTTGACAGAGGCGTTTCATGGCCAAATGTTGCACAGACTGTAAGTATAAGAGAATGGCTTGTCGGAGGAGATGTTATTCTTATGAGTGGCGTAGGCTTAAAGATAACAGATGAATTTCTTACGGATATAGTAGTACAGGCGGCGGATGGAAGAGCAGCATGTATTATTATGCTTATTAATCCTGAGCATATAGCATCAATTCCACAGGCTGCGATAGACGAGGCTGTGAAAAGAGGCCTTGCGGTTTTTGCGGCACCGTGGGAGACAAAGCTTTCAAGGGTTATAGGAAGTGTATCTATGCTTGTATCCAATGACAGGCTTGAAGAACGCATGCATAGTGAATTTCTTGACAGACTTTTATCAGGTGAGATAAATCATGACGATTCGGCATATCGCCAATCTATGGAAAAATATGGATTGCTTGGAAAAAAAGCCGTGGCAGTTATTGATTATAAATTTGATGAAAAATATCAACAGACAGAGAATCAGGCATATCATAATGACCGTGTTATGCGGAAAATGATAAGTCTTTTTGAGCGGTATTTTGGAAAGATTAACTACCTTAATCAATATAACCGGCAGGCTTTTATTATCTCCGCTGATAATACAGAAGAAAAAGATATTGTAAATGCTATACGTACAATATATAACATATTTATAAAGGAAAATAAACATGTACATGTGCGTATAGGCATAGGTGAGATTGCACAGGGGTTAGAAGGATTAAAGAAAAGTTATGACCAGTCAAGAATTGCAAGAAAGACAATAAACAAAAGCGGAGTAATGTTTTATAAAGAACTTGGGATATATCAGCTTTTATTTTACATTGATGACACATCAAAAATAGATGATTATGTAAAAGAAATTCTTAATCCGCTTCTTATTTATGATAAGAAGAACAATCAGAATCTTATAGATACGCTGAGAGAATATTTAAAGTGTGGACAGAATGTTTCGCAGGCATCACAGAATCTTTATATACACAGAAATACTATGATAAAAAGAGTTGAAAAAATTGAAGAGCTGCTTGGCTGCTCTATAAAGAATGCTGAAGTTACCAATCAGCTTTATAATGCAGTAAAGATATATGATTTATTTCTAAAAAAATAGAGTCATAAAAACACAAATGATAAAGAAGATAATGGCGGATGTGCATATTGTGCATTAAAAGAGGAAAAATATATGCAGTATGCACATTGAAAATTACTATATAAAATAGTATTATTCAGACATCAAGAGACAACGGAGTCCCTATAAAGGACACGTTGTCTCTTTTTTTACGCAGGCAACGAGCCAAAGTCCGTAATTGCACGGAAATTTGGCGATTGCAGCGATAGCCAGAGAGATTCGTTTTATCATAAAAAGTATTCAAGCCGGCAAGAACTTGATGATTTAACGGATTCAGATTAATTGAGGAGATGAATTAAAATGGAAAATGAAAAATCACCATTGACGGTAGGCATTAACCAGAAGATGTCGGTTGGCGAACTTTTATTATTCGCAGTACAGCATCTTATGGGTATAACATTTTTACTTGCAGTTCCGGGAATTATCGGTGCTGCGTGCGGACTTACATCTGCTGATATTGGATATATGGTTCAGTCATGTTTCATAACAGCAGGTCTTGTGACAATACTTCAGTCAATATTTATATTAAAACTTCCGGCAGTTCACGGACCAACGGCGGTATTTATGTCAGCAATACTTACAACAGGTGCTGCATATGGACTTGGAACAGCTTATGGCTCAATGTTAATTGCAGGCATAGTAGTTGCAGTATTATCAATACCTATTGGTAATATTGGTGTAATTGGTAAACTTACAAAAATACTTACATCACCACTTGTATTTGGTACATTAATGTTAATTATTGGTACACAGCTTGCAGAGATTGCAATACCGGGATGTTTCGGAACAGCAGGAACTGCTTATTATCCTTGGGTAAATCTTCTTTCAGCAGTTATAACAATTGTAGTTGCAGCAGGATTTATGCTTTTTGGAAAGAAAGGTCTTATGAAGAGAGGTGCTCTTTTATGGGCAATCATAGTAGGAACAATCTTTTATGCAATATTCGGACACATTGATTTCAGTTCAGTTGCACAGGCAAAACTTGTGGGACTTCCAAAGATTATGCCATATGGTTTTGGTGTGAATGTCGGTGTTGTAATACTTATGCTTCTTGCATATCTTCATTCAGTATCAGAGGCACTTGGAATGTACAGCCTCATCGCAGGCTGGGATGGACAGCAGGTTGATGAACACAGGGCAAACGGTGGTATATTCGGACTTGCAGTCGGCAATATTGTCGGTACACTTGTCGGTGGATGTCCGACAACAACATATCCTGAAAATGTAGGTATTATAAGAGCAACAGGCGTGGGCAGCCGTTTTGCAACACTTGTTATGGGTATAATAGCAATTTTACTTGGTTTCTTCCCTAAGCTTGGTATGCTTATCGCTGTAATACCATCACCTGTGTTAAATGGTGCAACAGTAATTCTTTTCGGTATGATTGCATTCAGTGGAGTACAGCATCTTAAAGATGTTGAGTGGGATGATATGAACGTAATTACAGCAGCAGTTCCTTATATAATTGCAATTGGATGTATGTTCCTTCCTGCAGATTTTACAGCAATGCTTCCATCGGCAGTCCAGAGTATTGTAACACAGCCAATGCTTGTCGGTATTATTTTACTTATAATATTAAATCTTTTAAATAATACACTTCTTCGTCCACTTTTTGAGAAGTCTGAACAATAATGAAGTAATAAAAAAGTTACTGCATAAATATAGAAAATAAAGGAGATTAACAATTATGAAAGCTTATTTTGATAATGTAAGAAAAGATGTTCCAGAGAATATTCATGATATATTTCTTGAAAAGGAGGGAACAGCAGTTATAACAATAGATATGCACGAAGGTCATCTTTCAACAGACCCTGATTGTCCATGCCCTTCTCCAAGAGGAAGACAGATTATAGAACCACTTAACAAATTCATGGAAGAGGCAAGAGCACTTAACATTCCTATAATTCATGTGCGTTCAGTATTAAGAAAAGGCGGAGTTGATGAAAAACTTAATCCATCAGCATGGAGACTTGTATTTCCTATTACAGTCGGTGAAATTCCTAATATAGCAGAGCATGCAATTGAGGGTACAAAGTGGAATAAATTTTCTATAGATGTACATGACGAAGATTTGATTGTAAGTACAAAAAAGAGACTGAGTGCATTTTATCCTACTGATCTTGAAATGCTTTTAAGAAATATGGGAATAAAAAGAATTGTCCTCACAGGCTGTATGACAGACTGCTGTGTATTAAATACGGCATTTGATGGTGCAAACAGAGATTTCAGAATAGTAGTTCCAAGAGATCTTACAAGAGGTAGTGAACATCTTGAAGAAGCAGCTTTAAGAATCATATCACTTCATCTTGGACTTGTTGTTGATTCAGCAGAACTTCTTGAAGACTGGAAGGACCAGACAAAATAAAAAGTTTATAAATATTAAGACAAAGGAGTCTGCATAAATATATGCAGGCTTTTTTTGTCATATAGGAGGACAAATTAGCCAGAATCCCTGGCAGAAATGGAGAGAATATGAAAAAAATTAATATTTTAATATTTATCATGCTTATATTTGCATTTATCCTGACCGGATGTTCAGGCAGCAAGGCATCGGGGGTGACAGAGGGTGTAAAAGTAAATAAAGAAGATTTAAAAATTGGTTTTGTACATTATTCCGACCCAAGTGACCAGGGATACACATATACGCATGATAGTTCAACATGGAAAATGGCAGCAGCATTAGGGATAGACAAATCGCAGATTATAAATAAATATAATGTACCTGATACAGCGGAGGCTGCAACTGCATTTCGTGAGCTTGCTGAGGATGGATGTCAGATTATATTTTCAACGTCGCATGGACATGAAGATTACCTGTTAGAGGTTGCTTTCGAGTATCCGAATGTAGTTTTCTGTCATTTCAGCGGCGTTAAAGCTGCATCAAGCGGACTTTCAAATGTTCACAATTATTTTGGCGACATTGCACAGGTGCGTTATCTGTCAGGAGTAGTTGCAGGTCTTACTACAAAAACAAACAAAATCGGATATGTCTGTGCAATGGATTACACAGAAGTAAATAATGGACTTGATGCATATTATCTCGGAGCAAAAAGTGTTAATCCGGATATTGAAGTAAGTGCGACATATCTTAATAAATGGTATGCCCCTGCACTTGAAGGTCAGGCAACAAAATCGCTTATAGATTCAGGATGTGATGTTATAAGCCACCATGCAGATTCAATGGCTGGTGCCGTTACATGTCAGGAAAATGGTGCATTTTTCATACCATACAACAGTGATATGAGCAGTGCAGCACCGAATGCTGTTCTTACTTCTGTAAGATGGGATACATCATCTTATCTGATAATGGCGGTCCAGAATATACTTGACGGAACGCCGTCAAAGATTCCTGCTGACTATACAGGAACGCTTGAAAATGGAATGATTTATCTTGCAGATATAAATTATTCGCTGCTTGATTCTGATACGGCAGAAAAAGTAAAAAATGCAGTGGCGGATGCGGCAGCATGCTTTGAAAACGGTACTAAACATGTATTTTGTGGTCCACTTTATAATCAAAGTGGAAAAGAGCTTGTAAAAGCAGGAGAAGTCTATATAGAACCCAAATCATCACCTACATTTGGAGAGGTTTTGCAGGGGATAGATATTAAAAAATAAAATTATTACTTTGCAAAGAAAGGCAGAATGGCTATGGAAGTTGTATTAGAGACAAAAAATTTATGCAAATCATTTGGAGCCGTAATGGTTAATGACAAAATAAATCTTACACTTCACAGAGGTGAAATAATGGCGGTTCTGGGTGAAAACGGTTCTGGAAAGACAACGCTTATAAATATGATTGGCGGAATATATTATCCTGACAGCGGTTCAATTTATTATGAAAATAAAAGAGTTGAAATACGTTCACCAAAAGATGCAGACAGGCTTGGAATTGGAGTTGTGCATCAGCATTTTAAGTTAGTTTCTTCTATGGATGCAGTAGAAAATATTGAGATTGCCCTTTCGGATAAAGAATATAAAAATAAAGCAGATATCCGTAAGAGAATAACTGATGTGGCAAAAAAGTATGGATTTACGGTAAATCCGGACAAAAAAATATGCGATATGTCAGTTTCCGAAAAACAGACAGTAGAAATAATAAAAGCAATAATAAAAGGTGCTAAGATTCTAATACTTGATGAGCCAACGGCAGTTCTTACACCACAAGAGAGCAGCAGTCTTTTTAATGTAATCCGCTCAATGAAAAAAGACGGCAAATCAATAATAATCATTACACATAAATTGCAGGAAGTTCTTGATATTTCTGATAATGTATACATTATGCGTAAAGGACGTTACATAGATACATTAAAGACAAGTGAAACAGACGAAAATGAGCTTGCCTGTAAAATGGTAGGAAAAACAGTCACATTGCAGATTGCACGTACATCTTACGAAAAGAAAAAAACAGTTCTTTCAGTGCACAACATAAGCTGTCTATCTGATGATAAAACGGTTGGTCTTTCAGATGTTTCATTTGATTTAAAATCAGGAGAAATACTTGGAATTGCGGGAATATCAGGAAGCGGACAGAAAGAACTTTGTGAGTGTATAGACGGCATACGTGAAGTTACATCAGGAAAAATAAAATATTATGCCGAAGAAGGAAATTTTGATATAACCAATAAAAAACCGGAATGGCGAAGAAAAAATAAAACAGGATTTGGATTTGTTCCGGAAGACAGGCTTGGAATGGGACTTATCGCTTCATCGGATATGGTAGATAATATGGTGTTAAAATCATATAAAGATGAAGCCGGTGCATTTTTGCATAGGAAAAAAGCTGCTGATATAGCAAAATATCTTATTAAAAAGCTTGATATTGCAACTCCCGGTATTCATACGCCGGTAAGAATGTTATCCGGGGGCAATGTCCAGAAGGTGCTTCTTGGAAGAGAAATTGAGGCAGGGCGAGATGTGCTTATAGTTTCATATCCGGTGCGTGGTCTTGATATTAATTCATCATATATGATTTACAACCTTCTTGATGAAGAAAGAAAAAGAGGAACAGCAATAATATTTGTAGGAGAAGACCTGGATGTTTTAATGGCATTGTCAGACAGAATCATGGTTATGGCAGACCATAGGATAGCCGGAATTACTGATGCAAGAACAGTTACAAAAGATTATCTGGGTTCACTAATGACAGATGCGAAAGGGCAGGTGATATAAAATGGAAAATAAAAAAGAAAAACAACGATTTGCAAGAATAATAAAAAGACCATATATATCGGATGCTCATTCATTGATTATACGTGTGATTGCATTTGTGTTTTCTTTTATTGTGGTAAGTATTCTGCTTTTATGCATGCATTTTAATCCGTTTAATGTATTTGCTGTAATGTTAAAAGGTGCATTTGGAAAAGAATTTCTTATAAGAGAAACAGTAAAGGGAACTATTCCGCTAGTTATAACAGCGACAGGTCTGTCACTTGCATTTAGAATGAAATTCTGGAATATAGGTGGAGAGGGACAGATACTTATAGGTGGCATAGCTGCTACAGCTGTGTCATTTATTTTTGGCAGGTCAATTCCGCAGTGGGTTTTATTATCGCTTATGGCAGCAGCTTCAATTATTATGGCAGGACTGTATGGCATGATACCCGCAGTATTTAAGGCAAAATTTAAGACAAATGAGACACTGCTTACACTTATGTTTAATTATATTGCAACACAGCTGATAGTCATGCTTCAGAATACAAGGAGCTGGCAGGATGCTGCAAATAATTTTCCAAAGGTAAGAATGCTTGACTTTTATAGCAGGCTTCCAAGAGTGTTTGGAGTACATATTGGCTGGATAATTGCACTTGTCATGCTTGTTCTCTATTATTTTTATATACAGAAAACAAAGCATGGATATGAGATTAAAGTTATAGGCGATTCAATGGAGACAGCACGATATGCAGGCATTAACGCATCAAAAGTCATGATACGGACGATGTTTTTGTCGGCAGCGTTATGTGGACTGGCAGGATTTCTTCAGGTTGCAGGAGCAGACGGAACATTATCAGAATCAACAGCCGGAGGAGTCGGATTTACAGCAATTATGGTTGCATGGATGGCAGATATGAAACCGGTAAGAATTCTTATAATGTCGGCGTTTATAGCAATTCTTAACCGTGGTGCCGGAAATCTTCAGACGGTATATCTTATTCCGTCATCATTTGCCAATATAATGATAGGTATAATACTTTTGTTTATGTTAGGCTGTGAATTTTTCATAAAATACAAAGTTTCATTTTCATTTATGTCAGGAAGGAAATCATCCGCAATAAATGATAAAGGAGGCAGATATGATTATTAATTTTCTTATTGCGGCAGTTCTTGCCGGTGCACCGCTTGTTCTTGCAACAGTTGGCGAAATAATTACAGAAAAATCGGGAAATATTAATCTTGGTGTGGAAGGCACAATGTATATTGGTGCCGTTGCCTCGCTGGCTGGTGCCGTTGCTGCAGAAAAATTAGGTCTGTCAGGTTTTGGGGCGGCAGCAGTATCATTTATTGCAGGAGCGTTAAGCGGTATGATAACATCAGCACTTTTTGGATTTATGACAATATCGTTGAGAGTAAACCAGAATGTTGTCGGACTTATCATAACAATTATGGGAACAGGCATTGGCAACTTTTTTGGTGAACTTATGGGTCAGGGAGCAGGCGGATATATCAGCGTTACAGATGAAACAAAAGCTGTATTTTCGGGAATACATATTCCGGGTTTATCTTCTGTTCCGGTTATTGGTGAATTACTGTTTTCATACAATGGAATGGTATATTTCTCACTTGCAGCAGCTTTGGCGGCTTTTTTTATAATTAAAAAGACAAAAATTGGATTAAAGCTGACAGCAGTGGGCGAGAACCCATATGCAGCTGATGCGGCAGGTGTTTCAGTGACAAAATACCGCTATATTGCCTCTGTTATTGGAGGTGCTTTGTGTGGACTCGCCGGAATGTATATGTGTATGGTAACAAATTCGGGAGTATGGGTTCATGGCTGCATAAGCGGATATGGCTGGCTTGCTGTTGCTCTTGTGATTTTTTCAGCATGGAATCCGTTAAAATCAATTTTTTGCAGCATAATATTCGGTGCACTTATGATAATGAGGCTTTATATTGCAATTCCGGGGCTTAATCCATTTATATATGATATGTGTCCATATATTGTAACAAGCATAGTTATTATAATTACAAGCATAAGAAAAACAGGAAAAGATCATATTCCTGAATCACTTGGTGAAAATTATTACAGGGAAGAAAGGTGACTGGTCTGACTTAAAAAAATATAAAAAAAGAAGCTTGACATCTAAAAATATTGACAATACAATAGTTGCATATACAATAATTGGAGGTGCAACTAATGTTAAGAAGAATTTTTTCTTACATGAAACAATATAAAAAATATGCTTATCTGGCATTATTTTGTATTGCTGTTGAAGTGGTACTTGAACTTATGGTTCCGCTTATAATGGCAGATTTAATAGACACCGGAGTGGCTAATGCAGACGAGATGTATATCTATAAGAAAGGTATACAGATGGTCTGCTGTGCTGCTGCGGCTTTATTTTTTGGAATAGGGAGCTCAAGATTTTCTGCACTTGCGGGTCAGGGACTTGGTGCTAATTTAAGAAAGGCTGAATATGAGAAATTACAGTCATATTCATTTACAAATATAGACCATTTCAGGGTATCATCACTTGTTACAAGGCTTACAAGTGATGTTACAAATATTCAGAATTCAGTGTCAACAGGTATGAGACCATTTGGACGAAGCCCTGTTATGCTTATATTTGCCACAGGAATTGCATTCAGCATTAATTCAAAGCTGGCACTTGTGTTTTTTGTCGCACTGCCGGTTCTTGCAATTCTGCTTGTTGCAATAATATTGAATGTTCGTCCGCTATATTCAAAGATGCAGTCGGCGATAGATTTGCTTAACAGAACGATTCAGGAAAATCTTACAGCAGTAAGAGTGGTTAAATCATATGTCCGTGGAGATTATGAGACAGCTAAATTTGAAGAGGCGAATCTTAATCTTAAAAATGAATCCGAAAAAGCATTTGGAATTTCAGTACTAAATATGCCATCATTTCAATTTGTAATGTATGGTACAATTCTGGCACTTCTCTTATTCGGAGGCCATCTTGTAAATATGGGACAGTTAAAAATCGGTGAACTTACAGGGTTTTTAAGTTATGTACTGCTTATACTCAATTCACTTATGATGATGTCTAATGTATTTCTTATGATGACACGTTCCCTTGCGTCTGGTGCAAGAATCGTTGAGGTAATAGATGAAAAAATTGATATGACTGATGAGTCTGCCGAGGATATAAGCGTTGAAAAGGGTGGAATCGAATTTGAAAATGTATGGTTTAAATATAAAAAAGAAGCAAAAGAGTATGTACTTTCTGATGTTTCTTTTAAAATAGAGCCGGGGCAGACAGTCGGAATTATAGGTCAGACAGGTTCTGCGAAGACAACGCTTGTACAGCTTATCCCCAGACTTTATGATGCAACACAAGGAACTGTAAAAATAGATGGTGTTGATGTCAGGAAATATCCTATGAAGCATTTGCGTGATGCAGTTTCAGTTGTTCTTCAGAAAAATACTCTGTTTTCAGGAACAGTGCTTTCAAATTTAAAATGGGGTGATGATAATGCTTCTATGGAAGAAATTGACAAAGCGTGCCACATTGCGTGTGTAGATGAATTCCTTGACAGACTGCATGATGGATACATGACAAAGATTGAACAGGGGGGTGTTAATGTTTCAGGTGGACAGAAACAGAGACTTTGTATTGCAAGAGCTATATTAAAAAAGCCAAAGGTTCTTATTCTTGATGATTCAACGAGTGCGGTTGATACTGCGACAGAAGCAAAAATCAGGGATGGACTTGCTAAGGAACTTCCTGACATGACAAAGATTATAATTGCACAGCGAATTTCATCAGTACGTCATGCAGACCAGATTATTATTCTTGATAAAGGCAGGGTAAACGGAATCGGAACACATGAAAGCCTGCTTGCAGAAAATACGATTTATCAGGAAATATATGAATCCCAGAAGGAAGGAGCTGATTTATAATGGCAAAATATGTAGGATATAAAAGACCAAAAGATACAAAGAAAACGTTAAAACATCTTTTTGCATATCTTGGAATGCACAAATGGGCATTTCTATTCGTAGCGGTCCTTGTGTTTATAAGTGCAGGTGCTAATATAATGGGTACATATCTTATAAAACCAGTTGTCAATAAATTCATTACTCCGGGAGATATGCATGGGCTTTTTAAAGCTGTGACAGGAATGGGTATCATGTATCTTTGTGGTGCAATGGCGACGCTTTTTTATAATAGGCTCATGGTAAAGACATCTCAGAAAGTAATTCAGGAAATCAGAAAGGATTTATTTAATCATACACAAAAGCTTCCTCTGAAATATTTTGACGCACATACACATGGTGAACTTATGAGCCGTTTCACCAATGATGTGGATACAGTACAGGAGGCTATGAATAATAGTTTTGCAATGATTATCCAGAGTTTCATGATGCTTTTTGGAACAATTACCATGATGATGGTTTTAAGTATAAGACTTTCAATGATAGTAGTTATATTTCTAATCATTATGTTTATCTTTATAAAATACAACGGAAAGCACAGTAAAAAATATTTTAACAGACAGCAGGAAGAACTTGGTAAAATAAATGGTTTTGTTCAAGAAATGGCTGCCGGACAAAAAGTGGAAAAAGTATTTAACCATGAAGAAAAAGATTTTGAGGAATTTTGCAGATTAAATGAAAATTTCAGGAAAGAATCAACAAGTGCATTGACATATGCAGGTTTTATGATACCTGTTATAGTCAGTCTTTCATATCTTAATTATGCAGTATCAGCGTGCGTCGGAGGAATATTTACAATAAAAGGAATTATGGATCTTGGAAGTCTTTCTGCATATCTTGTATATGTAAGACAGTCTGCCATGCCGCTTAACCAGTTTACACAGCAGATAAATTTTCTGTTGTCGGCATTGTCAGGTGCTGAGCGTATATTTGACATGATGGATGAAGAACCTGAGATTGATGAGGGAAATATCACATTGTGTAATGTCAGACGTAATGAGGATAATTCATTTAGTGAATGTGAAGAAAAAACAGGAATATTTGCATGGAAAGTGCCTGAAAATAACACATATAAATATGTCGAATTAAAGGGTGATGTACGTTTTGATAATGTTGTATTTGGATATACACCCGAAAAAACGATACTTAATAAAATATCGCTTTATGCAAAGCCGGGGCAGAAGATTGCTTTTGTCGGCTCGACAGGTGCAGGAAAGACTACGATTGTCAATCTTATTAATAGATTTTATGAAATATCATCAGGAACAATTTATTATGACGGAATAGATATAAGGCGGATAAAAAAAGATGATTTACGTCATTCACTTTCAATGGTAATACAGGATACACATCTTTTTACAGGCACAATTGCTGATAATATAAGATATGGAAATCTTTCTGCGACAGATGAAGAAGTAAGACAGGCAGCAATAATTGCCAATGCAGATTCATTTATAAAAAGACTGCCTGATGGATACGATACAATGCTTTATTCAGATGGAAGCAATCTTTCACAGGGACAGAGACAGCTCCTTGCGATTGCAAGAGCCGCTGTGTCAAAGCCGCCTGTACTTATTCTTGATGAGGCAACAAGTTCAATTGATACGAGAACAGAGAGACTTATCGAAAAAGGCATGGATGCCATTATGGAGGGCAGGACAGTCTTTGTAATAGCACACAGGCTTTCTACAGTAAGGAATTCCAAGGCAATTATGGTGCTTGAAAAAGGTGAAATTATTGAGCGTGGAAGCCATGAGGAACTGTTGGAGCAAAAAGGAAGATATTACAGATTGTATACAGGTCAGTTTGAACTTGAATAAAATAAGTTATATAATAATGTGGATATAGACAATTGGGTATTGAAGATGCAAGATATTAAATATAAAAAGAGGTTTTTACTTTATGAAACATGAAGATATCAAAAATATATTATTTAAAATAGAGCTTTCAAGAAGAAATTTTTTAAGACCGTATTTTATAGAAATAGGTCTTACAGTCGGTCAGGGACAGCCGAGAATTTTAAGGGAGTTATATCTGTCGGGACCGATGAGTCAAAGGGAACTTGCAGATGCATGTTTCCTTGATGTGACAACAATGTCAAGAACAATTGACCGGCTTGTTTCTGCCGGCCTGATTGTTCGTGAAAGCAATCCAGAGTGCAGGCGTTCATTTATTATATCACTTACAGATAACGGTAGGAAAAAAGCCGAAGATGTAATAGATATATTTGCTATGGCTGACGAAGTATTCTGCGAAAATATAAGTGAAGAAGAACTCGAAAGCTTTTGTAAAACAGCACAAAAGATTGAAAATAATATTATTTGTAAAGCCAGTCAGAAAACTGAGTGAGACTGTCACGTCCGCCACATATATATAATACGTCATCTTTCTGGAAAGTATAATGAGGGTCAACGGTGTTGGAAACAACACCGCTTTTTTCAATTGCAATAATATTCAGGTTAAAACGTGAACGCAGATTGAGATCAATTACACTTTTTCCGATAGCATTGTCAGGAATTTTCATCTTTGAAACATTAATCTGTTCACTAAGCTGTACAAAATCGATTACACTTGAAGTAATGAGACGGTTGGCAAGTCTTATAGCCATATCACGTTCCGGATATACAACTTCAGCACCGAGTTTTTCAAGAATCTCACCATGTTCAGCACTTTTGGCTTTTGAAATTACATGTGGAATTCCCATTGATACAAGATTAAGAGTTGTAAGTATTGAAGTGTCGAGCTGTTCGCCGATACACACGACAGCAACATCACAATTCTGTATACCAGTGGATTGAAGTGATTTTTTATCTATATTTTTAACGACAAATGCATTTTCAGTATATTCACGAAGCTCTGCAACTTTTTCTTCATCGCAGTCAATTATGAGAATATCATTGCCTTCTTTTGCAAGCTCAATAGCAAGAGCATATCCAAATCTACCGATTCCGACAATTCCGTATGAAGTTGTATTACTTTTTGATTTCTTAAACATAAAATTATAAATCTCCTTGTATCTAAGTTTATGTAGGCTGTGAGCCGTATTCGCATGTTATGGACTGCCAAAGATGCGTCAGTTTCAGCCGACAGATATATTTCCTTCCGGGTAAGAAACACGCTCACCTTTGCTGAAATACCATACTGTTACAATCGTTAGCGGACCTAGGCGACCGGCATACATTATTATAATTGAAAGAAGCTTTGCCCCTATTCCTAACTGCTGAGTTATTCCTGTTGATAATCCTGATGTGCTGAATGCACTTGTTACTTCAAAAAATACATCTATAAAAGAAAGCTCGGGTTGTAAAACAAGCATAATATAAGTTCCGGTAAGAACTATGGCAGCTCCGATAGCTGTTATAATTGCAGCTTTGCTGAAAGCATTTTTTGGAACAGCATAGTGAAAAGCCTTTTCAGATTTGTTTGTAGCTGCAGATTTGATTCCCTGCAATAAAACAAAAAATGTGCTCGTCTTTATACCGCCGCCGGTTGAACCTGGAGATGCACCTATAAACATAAGTATAATTACAACGAGAAGTCCGGCTGATGAAAAGTTACCGAGTGGATATGTTGAAAAACCGGCTGTTCTTGTTGAAAAACTAAGGAAAAAAGCACCAAGCCATGAAATATTTTCAGTTGCCTTAATGAGAAGTGTACCTGAAACAATAAGGAACAGACTCATTGAAATTACAACACGCGAATGCATAGAGAGCTTTTTCCAGTGAAAATGTTTAATTCTTAATTCACGGATTACAAGAAAACCGATACCCCCAAAGAATATGAGCACACAAGTTATAATATTAAGTGTAAAATTATCATAATATCCTGTAAGACTCCGGTAATTGCCAAGAATATCAAATCCGGAATTGTTAAATGCCGCAATTGAGTGGAACAGGCTTATTCCGAGAGCCTCAATGGGCGGATAATCCTTAGAAAATACAATATAACTTAACATGGCACCAACCAGCTCAAAAAAAACTGTTGTCATAAAAATGTCGCGGATAAATATAATCATGCCTTTTCCGGAATCAACATTAAGAGCATCACGGATAAGGCTTCGTCCTTTCATATTAACTTTTTTTCCCATGGCAATGATAATTCCGGCACCAATGGCAGTAACGCCAAGACCGCCAATCTGAATGAGCATAGCAAGGAAAAACTGTCCAAGAGGAGTAAATGTATCTTTGGCATCAACACTTACAAGTCCGGTTACGCAGACAGCACTTGTTGATGTGTAAAGCGAGTCTATATATTCAAGATGCACGCCCGGTCGTACACTGCATGGCAGAATAAGAAGTATTGAGCCTGTAAGTATTGCAAGAGCAAATCCAAGAGCAATAATGCGTGATGCGGATAACTTTTTAAGTAACATGAACATCTGTATGAAGGTCCTTTCATTTTTATTTTTAAACAAGTGGTGTCATAACCGGTGTAAAACGCGGTGCAACACTTATATAAAACTTATGAACTTTTTCAATATATGAGTCGGCTTCACTTTTGTTATGACCAAGGAAGTGAAGCTGCTGTTCAAGATAATATCTTAAATAGGTATCTGTCTTAATCTCACCTTTGTGATTGAGAACGTAATCTACAACGGCAGGTTTGATGGCCGATATACTTATTGTTGCAAGCATTGTATATTCCGGTGTCTGTGCATATTCTGAAGAATAGCGGCAGAATACATCGGAGATATGTTCCTGGATAAAACGTCTGTTTTTTGGTTCACCACCAATAAATTCATGAAAAAAATTGCCATATTTTTCATTTGTAATACAAAGATAAAGTTCAAGTGTACTAGAGAACAGGAACAGCGTAAGCTCGTCCATATCAGGAAAATATTCTGCGATAAGTTCATCAAACCTGTCACGGATACTGCTGTATATTATAAGTCCCATCTCGTTTTTATTTTTAAAGTAATAATTCAAAAGTCCAAGATTAGTATTGGCTTTTTCAGAAATCATACGGGCAGTTGTTTTATGGAATCCATATTCATAAAATAAATCTCTTGCCACAAAAAGAATTCTGTTTTTTGTTTCTTCACCTTTTGACATGATGCTCTCCAATTCTTATACTAATTTAGTATTAGTATACCACTGCTGATATATGAAGTCAATGATGCATTGTAAAATGAGAACATTGTACTATTTATTGATTACACTTGTAGGGCAGCCGTCGAGATATGCCTTGAAATTAGATATGGCAACCGAAACTGAACGCAGTCTTGATGTCTTTGGCAGGTATGCGATATGGTCTGTTATCGTAGCGTTTTCACAGTGAAGGATTCCAAGGTCATGGCGTGGGGGCTCCTCACTTATGACATCAAGACCGGCGGCATAAATTTTGCCTGAATTTAAGGCATTAACGAGGTCATCCTCATTTATAAGACCACCACGGGATGTGTTTATTAATATAACACCGTCTTTCATTTTAGCAATGCTTTCTTTATTAATAATGTTTTTAGTTGCATCGGTAAGAGGTGTGTGAAGTGATATTACATCCGAGCGTGACAAAACTTCATCAAGACTTACCTGCTCTATAAAATCATATTCGGCACCGGTTTTTAAATGTCTGTTGAAAGAAATAACATTCATACCAAAGCCTTTTGCAATAAGTGCAGCATGATAACCTATTTTTCCAAGACCGATGATGCCGAAAGTCATACCGTTAAGTTCTATCTGGTCACTCAATCCGAACATGTAACGTGGAGATGGATCATTTACCCAGTCATGTGTCTTAACATAGCTGCTGTGAAGTTCAACCTTATGGCATATATCAAGAAGAAGAGCAAATGCAAATTCTGCGATTGTAGAAGCACCATAGGCTGTATTGGTTATCGTAACACCGTATTTGTGCGTAAGTTCAACATCAAATTCCTCATATCCGTGAGCCATTCCGGCCATATATTTAAGCTTTGGATGTTTAATAAAGAAATCCTCAGTGATAAGGTCTTTCCTTAAATAAACGCCGATTACGGCCTCGGTATCTGAATCAATAATATTGCTTATTTCTTCAGATGTAAGAGATTTGTCATAAGTATAAAAATGACATTCAAGACCGGGAATTAATTCAAGCATATGCCATTTTTCCATCATTTCATTAAGAGTTATGTCCAAACTTTTTGGTTTACTTACTAATACCTGTACTTTCATAGCAGTCAGTCCTTTCTTATTTTATATTATTTTATATCAGCAGCAGAAGCTGTTGAAAGCCGTCCATCTGCTTTATATAAAAGAGTTTAAATTATACGCGTATAAAAGTCAAGACACTATTTTAACGCGTTAAAGAAAGTTTTAAAGACAATTAAAATTATCTATAACTTAATATAATATGGTAAAAATGAAAAATAACCTAATTATGTTAAATAAAAATCAAAAAACACTAAAGTTGTGTATGAAGTATAAAAATACATATTGACAAAATGATTATACGTGTGTAATATAAGCTCATGCAAAACAAAAGCATAAAACAAAAAAGTGAGGTGATGACATGGAAGCGGGTGAAAGGGTTAATGCACTCGGTACAAAAAAATTATTTCCCTTAATTGTTTCTATGTCGATTCCGGCAATATGCGGCAATATAACAACTGCATTATATAATGTGGTTGACAGATTATTTGTAGGTCAGTTTGTTGGAAGAAATGCATTGGGAGCAATCGGACTTATGTTTCCGTTAAACAATGTAACCTCAGCAATTACCGTTCTTCTTACTATAGGAGGCGGGGCACTTATTTCCTTATCACTTGGAAGAAAAGAAAAAGACAAAGCAGACGAAGCTTTTACGAATATTGTTTCAATGGGAGCCATACTTGCATTTATTGTTACATTATTTTTCTTCATATTCGCCAGTCAGCTTATATCTTTATGTGGAGCGAGGGAAAGTTCAGCACTTCATAATCCGGCGGTTGATTATTTAAGAATTATAGCAATTGGGCAGTTTTTCCAGATTATGAATCTCGGACTTGCAGGAGCAATAAGAGCAGAAGGAAATGTCAGGTATTCGATGGTTGTTTCAATGATAGGAGCACTCCTAAATATTGGTCTGGATGCACTCTTTATCATAGTATTCAATGCAGGATTACAGGGAGCCGCAGCCGCGACAGCTTTAAGCCAGGTTGTGGGAGCCACGGTAAGTGCCTTGTATTTTACAAGGGAAAAAAGTGTACTAAGATGGGCAGGATTAAAAAGTGTCAGATTTAAAAAGATGCTTGAAATTGCAGGTCTTGGTGCAGCACCGGCAGTTTTTCAGGGCTTTGGTCTTGTAAATAATCTCATAACCAATAATTCACTTATGATATATGGTAATAATGAGATGGGAGCCGGTGGAGGAGATTTAGCAATCTCAGCACTGTCAGTAGTAAATACTGTTGAGAGCATTGCACTTATGGTTGTACTGGGAATGAACAATGCAATATCTACAATAATAAGTTACAATTATGGAGCAAAACAGTACAAAAGGACAAGAAATGCAGCATTGATTGGTCAGGCAATTGCATTTGTGATATGCACGGTGGTATGGCTTCTGATGATGATTGTACCGAAAACATTATTTGCAATATTTTCAAGCGGCGATGCCCAGCTTGCCGAATATGGAGCAATGGCAATGAGAAAATCAAAGATGTTTATGCTATTCTTGGGATTTCAGACATTGGCTTCGATGTACTTTTCGGCAATAGGAAAACCAAAGGTTGCAACATTTATTTCAATCAGCAGGAACGGATTATTTTTAATTCCGGCATTGTTGATTCTTCCAAGATTTTTGGGACTGAATGGAGTTTTATACAGTTCAAGTGTTTCAGATTTCTGTTCACTTATACTTGTATCAACTATATACATAAATGGAATTTTACAATTGAATAAAAAAGAAAAAGAGGAATATAGCAAAGGCGCTGTTGAATGAAAAAACAACAGGGTCTTTTTTTATACTAATTCAGAAAAGAAAAAAGGAGGAGAAAATTATGCTGAAGTATATTTTAAAAAGACTGGGGTTAGGAATAGTTACCCTGTTTGTTCTTATTACAATAACATTTTTTCTGACAAGACTGATGCCCGGCAATCCGTTTTCATCAGACAATATTTCAGCTACGGCACTTGCACAGCTCAATTCAAAATATGGATTGGATAAGCCGCTTGACCAGCAGTATTTACTGTATATGAAGAATCTCTTACATGGAGATTTGGGAGTGTCTTACAAGAAGACAGGTGTTTCAGTAAATACAATTATTGCACAGGGACTTCCGAATACGGTTTCACTCGGATTAAGTGCATTTGTATTTTCACTTATTGTAGGAGTTGCAATGGGAATATGGATGGCAGCAACGAAAAAAGAATGGGTGAGAGGTATTCTTCTTACCGGAACTACACTTGGTGTAAGTATTCCAAACTTTGTATTTGCGATTCTTTTAATGCTTGTATTTGGTGTTTACCTGAAAGTGCTTCCGGCAACGGGACTTACAACACCGAGACATTATATACTTCCTGTTCTTGCAATGTCGGCATATCCGATTTCACAGATTTCAAGACTTGTACAGTCAAGCTACAGCGAAGCAATGAATCAGGACTATGTGGTAATGGCAAAGGCGAAAGGTCTTAAAAAGAGCACTATTACTTTTAAGCATATTTTGAAAAATGCGATTTTACCTGTAATTACAATCGCAGGTCCAATGATAGCATTCCTTCTTACAGGTAGTTTTGTAATTGAAAATGTATTTGCTATTCCAGGTATCGGACGCGAGTTTGTAAATGCGATTTCAAACAGAGATTATACGATTATTATGGGAATGACAATTTTTATCGGTGCGATGATTATTGTATGCAATCTTCTGGTTGATATTATATCAGCTGTTGTTGATCCTAGAATAAAACTTTCAAAGTAGGAGGTAAGTGCCATGTTAAATAAATCAGAATATTTTGAACCGATAGACCCAGACGAAAAGAATGATGAATTTATCGCCATTGAAAGCAAGAGCTTTTTTAAAGATGTCTGTGAGAGGTTCGTAAAAAATAAAAGAGCAATGATTGCACTTGTAATATTTTTAATAATTGCACTTATGGCAATATTCGGACCGATGATTTCCCCATATTCATATGACGGAATGGATACAGCAATAATGAACCAGCGTCCCAGCACAGCACACTGGTTTGGAACAGACAGATTCGGAAGAGACCTTTTTACAAGAGTTCTTTATGGTGCAAGAATCAGTCTTATGGTTGGTATTGTTACAGCAGTGATTAATACGATAATCGGTGTTATTTACGGCGGTATCGCAGGATACGTCGGAGGACGTGTTGATATGTGGATGATGAGACTTACGGATATTCTTTATTCAATACCTGAACTTCTCTACATAATCCTCATAATGCTGATATTCGGTTCAAATGTGCGAAGCATTATTATTGGTGTCTGCGTGGCAGGCTGGATTTCAATGGCAAGAATGGTAAGGTCACAGATTATTACATTAAAAGAACAGGAATTTGCACTTGCCGCATTTGTTCTGGGAGCGAATAGCAGAAGGATTTTATTTAAACACCTGATTGTCAATTCACTCGGAACAATTATTGTAACAGTAACACTTATGATACCTCAGGCAATATTTATGGAAGCTTTTCTTAGCTTCGTAGGTGTAGGTATTTCGGTACCGATGGCAAGTCTCGGTACACTGGCACAGGATGCAAGAACATATCTTGAGATTTTTCCATATCAGATGCTGTTTCCTGTAGCGGCTATTTGTGTAACAATCTTCAGCCTTAACTTCATCGGTGAAGGTTTGAACTCAGCATTAAATCCTAAGGGAAAGAGATAAGGAGGCACGCCTATGAAACTCTTGGAAATAAAAAATCTGACAACAGAATTTAAAACAGGACAGGGAATTGTAAAGGCAGTAAGAAATGTCAATTACAGTCTTGAAAAAGGAGAAATATTAGGAATTGTCGGTGAATCCGGTTCCGGAAAAAGTGTCGGAATGCTTTCCTTAATGGGACTTTTGGCAGACAACGGAAGGATAGTATCTGGCAGCATTATATTTGATGGTGAGGAGATTTCTCCAATAAGCGAAAAATACAAAAACAATAAAAAGGCATATGAAAAAAGAATGCAGGAAATAAGGGGCAATGATATAGGAATGATTTTTCAGGACCCGATGACATTCTTAAATCCGATATTGAAAGTGGGAACACAGATTGAGGAACAGATTTTAAGACATACAAAGTGCAGTAAAAAGGAAGCGAGAGAAAGAGCTATAGAGCTGATGAAAAAAGTCGGAATACCAAGCCCGGAAAAGAGAATCGACCAGTATCCGTTCCAGTTTTCAGGTGGTATGAGACAAAGAATTATCATAGCGATTGCACTTTCATGCAATCCTAAGCTGATTATTGCAGATGAACCTACAACGGCACTGGATGTTACGGTTCAGAGCCAGATATTGGAACTTTTACAGCAGATAGCCGAGGAAACGGGAACAGCTATTATTATGATAACACATGATCTTGGTGTAGTTGCAACACTTTGTCAGAAAATTAACATTATGTACGGCGGACAGATTGTTGAACACGGAACAACAGATGAGATTTTTTATAATCCTAAGCACCCATACACAATGGGACTTTTAAGAAGCATAGGAACTCATACAAATGGTGAACGTCAGTCACTTATCCCGATTCCGGGAACACCGCCTGATTTGTTAAAGCTTAATTCGGGTTGTGCGTTTATGCCAAGATGCAGTAAGGCAATGAAAATCTGTAAGGATTATATGCCATGCAGGACGCAGTTTTCAGAAGACCAGTATTGCAGCTGCTGGGAATATTGCAAAGACAGTGCAGACAAAATTGTTCAGGAACAGTCAGCAGCAGTGAATGGATGATTGGCAGAGATTATAATACTTAAAAATCAAAAAGCTTAAATCAGGGACAAAGAAACGGAGGCAGGGCTTATGACAGAAAATGTAAAGGAAAATACACCGATTATTCGTGTAAAAGAGCTTGAAAAATATTTCCTCGCAAAAAGAGGTTATATCCATATGAGCCAATATGTTAAGGCTGTTGACGGAATTTCACTCGATGTTATGGAAGGCGAAACAGTAGGTCTTGTCGGTGAGAGCGGCTGCGGCAAATCAACACTCGGCAGAACAATTATGAAAATATATGAGCCTACAGGCGGAGAAATATTTTACCGCGGACAGAATATAACGAAACTCAGTAACAAAAAAATGCACAATTTAAGAAAAAGCATGCAGATGATATTTCAGGACCCATATGCGAGTCTTAATCCGAGATTTACAATCGGTGACATTATCGAAGAACCTATGGTAATCCATAACATGTATACAAAGGCTGAGAGAAAAGAAAAGGTTTATGAACTTCTTGAACTCGTTGGATTAAAGCCCGACCATATCAGAAGATATCCGCATGAGTTTTCGGGAGGTCAGAGACAGAGAGTTGGAATTGCAAGAACTCTTGCATTAAATCCTGATTTTATAGTCTGCGATGAACCTATATCAGCACTGGATGTTTCAATTCAGGCACAGATAATTAATCTTCTTGAAAAGATTCAGGACGAACAGGGAATTTCATATTTGTTTATCGCCCATGATCTGGGAATGGTAAAACATATAAGCCATAAAATAGGAGTTATGTATCTGGGACATCTCGTAGAATTCGGAGATGCCGATGAAGTGTATAATCACCCGCTTCATCCATACACGGAAGCACTTATGTCAGCCGCTCCTATTCCTGACCCTAAGCTGGCAAGGGAAAGTAAGAGAATCATGTTAAAGGGCGAAATACCAAGCCCTCTTGATATGCCGACAGGCTGTCCTTTTGCATCAAGGTGTCCGAGATGCAGAGAAGAATGTCTCGCAGGACCGCCAATCATGGTAAATGTTGGAGACAGAAAGGTTGCCTGTTTTGATTATTTATAATTGCAGTGTCAAAATATTGTGCACACACTTGTGCCGGCATAAAACAAATTGATTAACACGCCATAAGGCTGTTAATAGATACCCCGAACAAAAAAGGAGGAATTAATATGAGAAAAGGTTTTTTTAAGAAAATGGCAGCAGTAGTGCTGGCAGTCGTAACCACAATGACAATGTTTACAGGCTGCGGCGGTGCAGGAAGCACATCAGCTTCAACAAAATCTATTACAATTCAGGGAGGTAATACCGAAGGTGACTTAGACCCTGCGGGTGTTGCACTGGGTATGTTTATCCAGTATTCAAGACTTTGTCTCGAACCGCTTGTAACATACGATTCAGATGGTAAGGTAAGCAAGGCGATGGCTGAGTCATACGAGGAAAGTTCGGATGGACTTACTTGGACATTCCATCTTAGAAAAGACGCAAAATGGAGTGACGGTTCAGCAGTAACATCAGCCGATTTTGTAAACACAATCAAGCGTTCACTTGATGGAAAGACATCAAAATCAATATATGCGGATATGTTAAGCCCGATTGTGGGAGCCACAGAAGCATATGCAGGAACTGCATCTGTAGATAATGTCGGTGTTACAGCACCTGATGATTACACAATTGAATTCAAACTTGTAAAACCTTGTTCATATTTCTTAAAGCTCATTGCAATGCAGTGCTGTTATCCTTCAAAGGCAGGAATTGCAACAAATGAAAATGAGACATGGTATACAGACCCTAAGACAAACCTTGCAAATGGTGCATTTTACATGACCGAATATGTACAGGGCCAGTATTATAAGTTAAAGAAGAATCCTAACTATTATGATGCTGATAAGGTATATCTTGAAGATATTACAGTTAAGTTTATAGATGATGCGACAGCAGCAGTTTCAGCTTATAAGACAAACGAAGTTGATTTTGCAACAAATCTTCCGGCTTATGTAATGTCAGAGTACCAGGGCAAGAGCGATTTGGTATTACAGCCTAATATCACAACAAGATTTATACTTTTCAACGTGACAAAGGCACCATTTAATAACGATAAGGTAAGAAGAGCAATATCTATGGCACTTAGCAGAGCAGAAATCTGTAAGACAGTCGGTGATGACTACGAGGCATCAACACAGTTTATTGCAAAATACATGCTTTCTAATCTCGGAACAGGTAAGAAATTCAGTGATGAATCAGGAGAGGTGGTAACAGAGGACATTGCAAAGGCAAAATCACTTCTTGCCGAGGCAGGTTATCCTAACGGAGCAGGTTTCCCTACTGTTACATACAACTATCCTAATAATGAACAGGATAAACTTATTGCACAGGCAATACAGGCACAGTTAAAGTCAGCACTTAACATTAATGTTGAACTTAACGGTATGGAATCACAGGTATGTGTATCAGAGAGAAAATCAGGAAACTTTGATATGACAAGACATAACTGGACTGCCGATTATGATGATGCAATGGATTATCTGCTTATGTGGACATCAACATCCGGACTTAATGATGCAGGAATTAAAGACGCTGATTATGACAAGCTTTGTGAGGATGCGACAGCAGAACTTGATGAGACAAAGAGAAATACTATAATGCATGATGCAGAAAAGCTTCTTGTAACAGACAAGGCATATGTTGCACCACTTGCAACAAATAAGACAATCTGCCTCTTAAATCCAAAATACACAGGTTACTCATTTGATTCAGCCGGTCAGATTCTTCTCAAGTTCATTAAGGCAGCAGAATAAAAGATAATAATTAATAGTAACTAAAGGCATGACATGAGGGCTGCCACACATAAGTGCGGCAGCCTTTTATAACAAAGAGGGTAAATCCTCTGCTCCTGCAAGGGCAGACGTATTTTCCTTATAAAACAAGGAGGATTATTATGAGCTTAGAAGATTTAGTAAAAGACGGAATTAAGAATATACCTGCATACATACCGGGAGATACAGCAGAAAGTGTTGAAAAAAAATATGGAATCGCACCTGAAGATATTTTAAAACTTGCTTCTAATGAAAACCAGTTCGGACCTTCGCCGAAAGCAATTGAGGCAATGGCAAAGGAAGTCGGAAGAGTACATATTTATCCTGACCCATTCTGTATTGAGATAAGAAAGAAAATCGGTGTTATGAACGGATTTGATGACAGCGGCGATAATGTAGTTATTGCAGTCGGTGCGAGTGGAATTTTATCGCTTCTGGGAGAAGTATTTATCAAAAAAGGCGATGAAGTAATATTCTGTGAGCCTACATTTGGAGCATATGCGGGAGCAGTAATCCGAAATGACGGAACACCTGTAGTCCTTCCTCTCACAGAAGACTTGAAATTTGATTTAAAAGCAATGTATAACGCAATCACTGATAAGACAAAGATGATTTGCATATGTAATCCGAACAATCCTACAGGTACGGTTGTTGACAGTGAAGAATTAAAAGAGTTTATACATAAAGTTCCGAAAGATATAATCATTGTTGTTGATGAAGCTTATATCGAGCTTTCAAGCAATCCTGATGTAAAGAGTATGGTTTCTGAAATCAGCGATGATACAAATGTTGTTGTTGCGAGAACATTTTCAAAATTATATGGTCTTGCAGGCGTTAGATTAGGATATGCAATGTGTAATAAGGAAATGCATGCGATTCTCCAGAAATGCACAAGTGTATTTACAGGAAGCAGGGTTGCACTTGCAGGAGCAATGGCTGCACTTGACGATGAAGAATATATCAAAAAGACAAAAGCAGCAATGCTTGAGGGCAGAAAATATCTTACTGATGAATTTACAAAAATGGGATTTTACGTATATCCTTCCGAGACAAATTTCCTTTATGTGAATACAGGATACAATGCTGCTGAATTTGCAGAAGAATGTAAAAAATATGGCTTGATTATAAGAGGTAATTTCGATTATAGTAGAATTACAGTTGGCAGAATGGACCAGAATGAAAAAATGGTCGGAATTATCAAAAAAATAATTGAGAGCGGTGAACTTAAAAAAATATGAAAATTATGTTTATGACACTCCGTGACAGAGTGGAGAGATTTACAGATTTCAGTAATCTTTCAAAAGACTGGGAGTATGTTTTTGCAGGATATGAAAAAGATACGGCAAAGCTTCTTAATGCATTCGGATGTCGTGTAAGCTATAACAAGAGATATCCGTTATCGCCTTCACAAGAAAAAGAATATAACGTAACATACATGAGTGCGGATGATATTTTAAAAAACTGTGACATTGTAAGTCTTCACATTCCGTCAAATAAGGAAACATTTGAGTATATGAACGAAGAGCGTTTTGCAATGATGAAAAAAGGTTCAATACTTATAAATACAGCGAGAGGTGAAGTTGTAAAAAATGAGGCACTTCTGGAAGCTTTAAAAAGCGGTCAGATTGCGGCGGCAGGACTTGATGTTCTTGCTCCGGAGCCTGTAAAAGAAGACAATATTGTAGTTAAGGCAATGAAAAATGACGGCGAACTTGCAGAAAAAATAGTGTTAGCTCCTCATATAGGTGGTCTTACAGTACAGACATTTGACAAAATATATGGTACAATATGGAGTAATTTCAAAAAAGTATGTGCAGGCGAAACTCCTGTAAATATTGTAAATCACCCATAGAAAACGGAGCTTTAAAAAGTGAGATTCTTATTGTACAAATGGAAAGTATTTAATCAGGAAGACATAAAGGCAGCATTAGAACGTGCAGGGCATGAAGTGCACGTATTTAATGCTGTCGATTTTGTGCGTGAAAAACAGGAAGAAATAGAAAATATGCTTGCTGAAAAATTTGCTGGATATGACATTGTATTTTCGGTAAATTATTTTCAGGAAGTTTCGGGTGCCTGCATGAAAGCAGGGAAAAAGTATATTTCATGGACTGTAGACAGTCCGATGCTTACGATGTATCACGATTCTGTATACAATCCGTGCAATTACATATTTATATTTGACAAGTTTAATTATATGCAATTTAAGGCAATGGAGCTTAATCACGTATATTATCTCCCGCTTGCAGTGGATTCGGAAAGACTTGAGCATCTGCTTGAAAATACCAAACCGGACGAGAAGGAAAAATTCAGCTCCGATATTTCATTTGTCGGAGGATTGTATGACAAGAATTCGTATGATGATATTTATGAAAGCCTTCCACCTTATTTAAGAGGATATTTTGACTCGGCGTTTCGGGCACAGCTTGATATTTTCGGCGATAACATTTTTGACAGAATACTGACGCCCGATATTCTTGCAGAACTTTCTGAGTGTGTGGATTTCAGGCAGGATGAAAACAGCTTTTCCGATATAAAACTTATATTTACCAATACATTCCTGGGCTATAAAATGGCACAGACAGAAAGAATAGAGTGTCTTAATCTGCTTGCAAAGGCTGCAAAGGTTGACCTGTATACAGATGACCCGGCGAAGGACAGGCTAAGAAATGTAATTATTCGTGGAACGGTCAGTTATTTTAATGATATGCCGAAAGTGTTTGCTGCAAGTAAAATCAATATGAATTTTACGATAAGAAATATTAGAAGCGGAATTCCGCTGCGTGTGTGGGACGTGCTTGGTGCGGGGGGATTTCTTCTGACTAATTTCCAGCCGGAATTTTTATCATTTTTTGAGAATGGAAAAGATATTGTATTTTATGACAGCCTTTCCGATATGCAGGCAAAAGCTCTTTATTATCTTGAGCATGAGGACGAAAGAAAGCAGATTGCCGAAAACGGACATAAAAAGGTAAAAGAATTACACACGTATGATATAAGAATAAAGCAGATGCTTGAATATGTATTATGAACGGGCTGACACACTTAGAAAGTGTGCAGCCCGTTTTTACAGTTTACATTGTTCTTCCGCTGAAAATACCATCATATTCGTTAAACAAATCTTCAACTGTTTTACGCATCATAACAGTTAGGTATGAATCCTTAAAAGACAGCCCGATATAAAGATTACCGACAGCACTGTCAATAATCTGTATTTTTATAAGAAGATAATCTTCCATACGCCATGCGGCTGATGCAGCATATTCAAGGTCATATCCAGGGAAAATGCCATATTCATTTGTACACATTCCGAAATCAATAACCTGGATGCCATCGTTGTTTTTTATAGAAAGATGGCCTGTGTGAGTTGTTTTATCTATGTTTAACTGTATGCTCTTAACACCGCATGCATTTTCGTCACATATATAAATTTTATCTGTTATATCACACTCAAGGCTGCTTGTGCTGCTGCCGGTAATATTCATTACAGTGCGGCTTTCGCAGTATTTTATAAGTTCATCATGTGCTTTTTTATTTTCGGGAAGAGAATCACTGTCAATTGCAGAATAAATCTCATCCCAGAATGCATCATAGATAAGCTGTACACCGCCCTGACGCCCCTGTGCATCGGCAGTTGTAATCATAAAAATATCTTTATCAGGAACATATAATGCGAGTTGTCCTCCCATTCCAAATAAAACATAACCACCGTTTCTGGTGAGCCATATCTGGTATCCGTAACCCTGCATTTCTTCAAACGTGCCCTGTTTTCCATATGTATCGCTCTGGAGGCTTTTTGCAGCTTTGACATAGTCTTTTGGAAAATACTGCCTGCCGTTTAAAGCACCATCACCTTTTATAAGCATCATCATAAGAAGAATATCCCTTGAAGATGCACACATTCCGGAACCGCCCATCTCAATGCCTTGAGGGTCTGTAAGAATATGGGCATCTTTAGAAAAGCCAAGTTCGTCAAGCCCCTTGCTTCTCAGGTAATCAAGAATAGTCATTCCCGATAATTTCTCAACAAGTGCACCAAGTACATGTGTTGAAGAAGTATCATATGAAAAAACAGTTCCGGGAACATGAGTTGGTTTAGTTGTAAAAAATGAGCCGACCCAGTCTGTAACACCTGGATTTTTATAAGTAGTCTTTGTATGACATGTTTTCATCTTCAGCATGTCACGGATAGTGAGCATTGCTGTGTATTTGTAAGTTCCGCTTTCTGGCTGCTTTTCCGGAAAATAGTCAACAATTTTATCATCAAGTTTAAGTTTGCCCTCTTCTGCAAGACATCCTATTGCCATAGAAACAAAACTTTTGGTAATTGAAAACATGCGGTGAAGAGAATCTTTATTATATGGTGCATAATAAGTTTCAGCACATATTTTTCCATGACGCATAATAATTGCACTGTGAAGAGGAAGCTGCTGCTTCTCAAGCCGTGTCAGAAAATTTTTAACAGCATAAGAAGGTATGCCGGTGCTTTCAGGTGAAGCTGTTTCAAAAATCATAAAATCCTCCTTGTTTTGCGAAGCAAAATGCGACTGCCCTTGCAGGAGCAGAGGATTTGGCCTCCTTGTTTTTATTCATAATTATAATTCATACACCACAAAACGTCAAAAAATACTTTTAATTTCTTCACGATTGATGTAACATTACATATTATATTATGAAAAATTACTTTGAGGTAGAGCTATGACAGAACTGTTGTTGAAAATATTTATAAAAAACAGCAATGATACCGACAATCCTGTTGTAAGGCAAAAATATGGCATGCTTTCAGGAATTGTAGGAATTACATGCAATATAATTTTATTTTTACTCAAATTTCTGGCAGGAATTATTACAGGTGCAGTATCAGTGGCAGCAGATGCGTTTAACAATCTGTCAGATGCAGGCTCATCAATTGTTACATTTATAGGATTTAAAGTTTCAGGAAAGCCCGCAGATACTGAGCATCCGTTTGGACATGGAAGAATAGAATACATATCGGGTCTTATAGTTGCGGCGGCAATTATAGTAATGGGTGTTGAACTTTTCAGAAGTTCTGTTGCACGGATATTTAATCCTGATGAGATGTATTTCAGCATCTTATCGGTAATAATACTTGTTGGTTCGATACTGATGAAAACATGGATGTTTTTATTTAACCGTTCACTTGGAAAAAGACTTGATTCGGCAGCTATGCTTGCAACGTCCACAGACAGTCTTTCAGACTGCGTTGCAACAGCTGTTGTTCTTTTATCATTTTTATTATGGAAAATTACAGGAATTAATATAGATGGTATTGCGGGAACAATAGTTGCCATATTTGTATTTGTTGCGGGCGTACAGGCAGCAAGAGATACTTTGCAGCCGCTTCTTGGGCAGCCGGCAGATGAGAAACTTGCACATAAAATTGAAGATACAGTCAAAGAAGATGAACATGTTATAGGTGTGCATGATCTGATTGTTCATGATTATGGTCCCGGAAGAAGATTCGCGTCACTTCATGCAGAACTTCCATACAACATGGATATGCTTGATGCACATGAGATTATAGATACAGCAGAAAAACGTGTGAAAAATAATCTGGGATGCGATATTTCAATACATCTTGACCCGGTTATAACTGATGATGAACAGATTAACGAATTGAGAAAAATAACAAATCAGATTATCAGTACAATAGATGCAAGGCTTTCAATGCATGATTTCAGGGTTATGAGAGGACCGATAATGAAAAAGCTGATGTTTGATGTGGTAGTTCCATATGATTTTGAAATTTCTGATGATGTTTTAAAGAAAAAAATCAACTCATATATAAAAATTTATGATGAGAACTGTTATGCGGTTATAAATATTGATAGGGCGATGGTGCGTTAGTATGAAAAAAATTTGGGAATTTTTTGAAAATATGGATGAATGTATGTATGTAGCTGATATTGATACACATGAGCTTATATACATGAATAAAAAAGCATTAAATATATATGGATTTAAAAGTGTTGATGAAGTTGCCGGTAAAAAATGTTATGAAATTCTGCAAAACTCATCAAGTCCGTGCAAAATCTGTAACAATGAAGATTTATCAGTTGGACAGTTTAAGGAATGGCGTTATTTTAATCCGATTCTCAACAAACATTTTATTTTAAAAGATACAATTATCGAGGACGAAGGAAGAAGATGCCGTGCTGAGCTTGCACTTGATGTTACATTCGAGGAGCAGCAGAAAGGAATGGTTGACAACTACAGAGATCTTGAACTTGTCGTAAATAATGGCATACGTGTTGCATTTCAGGCAACATCACCTGATGAGGAAATTGATATTATACTTGAATATATGGGGAAAGCGTTAAATGCCGACCGTGTTTATATTGTTGAGAAAGACGAGAAAGACTTTGATAATAACACATATGAGTGGTGTGCAGACGGCGTGGAACCTGAAAAAGACAGTCTTCAGAATCTTGTGCCGGATATATGCAGAGGCTGGTATGATATGTTTGGCAAAGATAAGGACATTGTAATAGCTGATATTGATAAATTAAAGGTAGAAGAGGCCGATGTGTATGATATATTAAGCCGGCAGAATATCAAGGCACTTGTTGCCGTGCCTCTTTATACAGATGGAAAAATAAGTGGATTTTACGGTGTTGACAATCCTCCTCAAAAATATATGGAGTATGCACATAATATGCTTCAGATAGTAGGATATTTTATTTCTTCATGTATCAGGAGAAGAAATCTTTTAATGCAGCTTGAGAATATGAGTTATAAAGATGCACTTACAAAACTTGGCAACAGATTTCTTGTTGAAAAGTTTGTGAAACGTCTTGATAAGAATAAATGTATCGGTGCAGTCTACTGTGACATTACAGGACTTAAAAATGTTAATGACACACAAGGACATGAAGCGGGAGATAAACTGATTCTTCGTGCCAGTGATTGTTTAAAAAAAATATTTAGTGATTATGGAATATTCAGGATAGGAGGAGATGAATTTCTCGTATTATGTCCTGAAATTACAGAAGATGATTTATATAAAAAAACAGAGCAGTTAAAAGAATGTTCGAAGAAAAGCAATTCACTTATGGCAGTTGGTGCTGCGTGGAGAGAAAATTTCTATGAGGGTCTTGATAAGTTACTGACAGAATCAGAACATAATATGTATATAGATAAATCCGAATATTATCGTAAAGCTGGAATTGAGAGAAGAAAATTCTGAAAATAATGTGTGAATTACGACGGAGCCTGTTATATCCAGGCTCCGTCAAGTGTTATTATCTGTCCTGTAAGATAAGAAGGTGCATCAGCAAGCATAACAGCAAGCTTTCCGGCTTCGTCTGGTCTTCCCATTCTTCCTGCCGGGATTTCTTCAAAAAGACTGAGCCTGTCCTCGTCACTTAAAAAGGAGTTCATATCAGTATCTATTGCTCCACATGCAATTGCATTTACGCAGATTCCGCTTGGGGCAAGTTCTTTTGCAAGTGCTTTTGTGAGAGAATTGACAGCACCTTTTGTTGCAGAATATGCGGCTTCACAGCTTGCACCTGCATTTCCCCATACAGAAGAAATATTAATGATTCTTCCTGATTTTGCATTAATCATGTCCGGGATTGCAAAATGGCAGCAGTTATATACAGAACCGACATTTACATTCATGATTCTGTCCCATTCGTCTCTTGTCATATCCTGAAACAGTCCGATAATAGAAATACCGGCATTATTAACAAGAATGTCAACATTACCAAAATGCCGGTGAACCTCATCAAACATTTCCATAGCAGTGTTATAGTCACTTATGTCGCCAGTGAAGCTTTCGCAGCATACACCCAAATCTCTTATTTGTTTCTTTACATTTTCAAGCAATTCACTGTTTTTTGCACAATTAACAAAAATATTATATTCTTCATGATTATTTTTAGAAGCACTTTTTTCAGCAAAAGCAAGTGCAACAGCCCTGCCAATTCCTCTTGATGCCCCTGTTATAACAACAGTCTGTTTCATAATCCACATTCTCCGTAAAATATTTATTTTCTGAATCACACCAAAAACAACGAAACAATAATTAAAAAAGGATTCTGTTGTTGTTACCGGGAACCGACTTTATCGGATATCGAAGTGCTATATTGATTTTTTTCACCCGTAAAGCAGGTGTCGAGTATACGTTCTGATGTGAAAGCGGATAGCGGCATCTGTATCGCTATCCGCCTTATGAAAATCTTATTCTCTTCGCAGGAGGCGGAATATGCCCAGAACGAGAATAGCTCCCACCACCGCCACCAGGAAGCTGTGCAGATTAAAACCACTGATGGAGCCGCCAATGCCAAACATGGTCGCCAGCCAGCCGCCGACCACCGCACCGACTATCCCGAGAATACAGGTCAGGAAAAATCCACCACCATCACGCCCCGGCATGATTAGCTTGGCGATAATGCCGGCTATCAGGCCAAAAATAATCCAGGCAATAATTCCCATGTTCAGGCCCTCGTTTCGATGAATCGGACGCAAGAAATGCTTACATCAACGCTCTAAGTATAGGCAAGGGCGGGATCGATGCTGGGCGTATGTCGGCTGATTTAAGAACAACATGTAAAAAATATTCACGCATTTGTATTAAGTTTTGTTAACTGTGACCGATAAACCAAAGACAGTTTGTCAGTCAGGAGTTTTTCCGCGTGAGTCATTACCATGAGCAGTTCCTGAAACAAAATCCGTTAGCCGTCCTGGGCGTGTTACGCGATTTGCACAAAGCCGCAATTCCTTTGCGTCTCAGTTGGAATGGCGGGCAGCTGATCAGCAAAATACTGGCAATAACCCCGGATAAACTGGTGCTGGATTTCGGCAGTCAAGCCGAAGACAACATCGCCGTGCTAAAGGCACAGCACATTACCATTACCGCCGAAACTCAGGGTGCGAAAGTCGAGTTTACTGTTGAACAACTACAGCAGAGTGAATACTTGCAGCTTCCGGCATTTATCACCGTACCGCCTCCCACCTTATGGTTTGTACAACGACGCCGATATTTCCGCATCTCCGCCCCACTCCATCCGCCTTATTTTTGCCAGACCAAACTGGCGGATAACAGTACGTTACGTTTCCGCCTGTATGATTTGTCGTTAGGCGGCATGGGCGCATTACTGGAAACAGCAAAGCCTGCCGAATTACAAGAAGGCATGCGCTTCGCTCAGATTGAAGTCAACATGAGGCAATGGGGTGTTTTTCACTTTGACGCCCAGTTAATCTCCATCAGCGAGCGCAAAGTGATTGATGGCAAGAATGAAACCATCACCACTCCCCGTCTGAGCTTCCGTTTTCTTAACGTCAGCCCGACGGTGGAGCGGCAATTACAGCGGATTATTTTCTCTCTCGAGCGAGAAGCCCGGGAAAAAGCGGACAAAGTGCGCGACTGATTTACATCGCGTCCAGTGCCTGCTCAAGTTTGTAGATATAGCGCGGAGCCTGCGGCGCAGGGTGATTTCGCGCTACGTGTTCGAGGAACTCGTCAGCATCCAAATCGTTGATTTTGCTGATCGCCTTTTTCCGATCTGACGAGAAAGTCCGTAGCAGCGCACCTGCCCCGTTAGCGTATGACACCACCAGCGCATATTGCAGTACCTTCGGATCTTCAATGCCTGCCAGCGGGCCGGTTTCCAGAATATTCAGGTAAGCCGCCCCCATTGAAATATTACGCTCTGGATTTTTCAGCTCGCTGGTCGTCGGCTCACCACTCCAGCCAATACGGCGATAAACATCACGTCCG
>OGKZ01000438.1_pt1 | contig 41505 bp, 46 predicted proteins | sample 1572571 | NCBI WGS metagenome assembly OGKZ01 (sample SAMEA2581906, study PRJEB24529) | metagenome | biome: Human gut stool | place: China | collected 2011 | reverse complement strand
TAAGAACGTACAACGAGTTTTTAGTTATTTATATTGGGAGTTTTGACACGCCCTCTTATCATTCTCTTTTATGTTTCTTTAACAAAATTCTCTCGTTCCTATGATGAGGAGCAAAATGGTTTCTCTCTTCGTCTTGCTGCTTGCATCAGCAATATCCTATATTTTACCGCATACCTTTGTAGACAATTAGTCTATAAGGGTATGCGGTTCTTTTTTTCATACTCAATATAACTTCCGAGATTTATTGAAATTATTGTGCAAAGGTATTTGTTATGCCTTATCGCTTTGCAAGGTCAAGGCCCTGCTTGGCTTCCAAAATCTCCACGCCTACGGGTCGTATTTTGGAGCCAAACCTTGCATCGATGTGCATAACACCTTTTTAAGGCACATATTTTCTAACAAATCCCGGAAGTAGTTTTCTACGAAAGGGAAAATAAAAATTTTGAAGTATGAGCAATATTTGTGACACGCAGTACAAGGTGAGAGGTTCACGCAAGGCATTGAGCGACCTTTGGAACACCCTTCAAATGATGGGGGTGAATAGTAAGGATGTATATCTTTACAAGTTGGCAGAGCACTATGGCATTGACTGTGAGCATAGCGGTATATCAGTCCGTGGACATATCTATTGGGCTGAGTTCGAGGATAACAAAGACGGAGGTCTGTTATCATTCGATACAGAAAGTGCATGGACTGCCTGTGACCTGTTCTTTGATGAATTGAATAAGGTACTTGGCAATGAACTTTCCATAAGCTATCGTGAGATAGAATGTGGATGTGAGATATTCCATGTTCACGATGAAGGAGGTTTCTTTCCCGAAGAGTGTTGTGTAAGTTCTTCTGGTGGCAACTTTGAAGATATTTGTGAAGATGTGTATGACACCATATGCGATGCTATTGAGGCATGGTGTGAGAAGACCGGCATTAGCCAAGGCGAGCGGACAGAGGAAGAAATGGTGGACTTCATCAACGAATACGAGTACGACTCGGAGGACACCTATTATTATATACACCCATTTGAGTTTGATTAGTACTTACCGCAAGGGGTAAGGTTCACTGCTTTACCCTTTGCATAACCACTTTGAAATATGAAGAGATTAAGGAAGAAACAGATTGGAAGAACTGCATGCATCATATTGCAGCAGTTGGCTCTCACCACACATCTTAATGTGGTGTATAGTTGGGGAATAACAAACAAGGTTGCAACTCAAATAGAAATCATGGTTGATGGAATGGAGAAAAACGTGGCTGACTTGATGATGGATGTTAATGGCTTCAACTACCAAGGCAGGCTCTATGTAACCAATAACCGAGTTAAGCAAACCTTTGGCTTGTATAGCGAACAGAACGGAATGTTGCATGAGGAAAAGAAGAGTATTGCCTATAAAGACTTGGGGCAAGTGCTCGATACGGTTATTGAGACAGGCGGCATGAGCCAACAGGAGCACCTGGAAAGATTGCGTGAATATGCAAAGAGTCTTTTGGCTTAGTATAAGAATATCCAGTTAAAAGATTATACGAATGAAAACATTAGACAGAGAACATGTAAGAAGCGTTGTGAACACCATCTTCTCCCAATTGCTTCACACAACCCCGATAGACGTTATCAATAGTTGGGGCATCTCAAAGATGTATGCTACCCAAATTGTCAAGAATGTCAATGGCGAAAACTTCACTATGGCGGCTCTTGTCATGCAGGTGAATGGTTTCCAATTTCAGGGCAAGGTGTATATTGCTTTGGATGAAGGCTCTGATTACTACCATATCTATGGAGAAAAGGATGGAACGACTAAAGAATATTATCATGATATTGCTTTTGATGAACTTGGCGATGTACTTGACTCTATGATTGAAACAGGTGGGATGAGCAAAGAAGAATACCAAGCAAAGGTAAAGGACTTTGTTTGTAGCCTCTAACATCAGTATTTTGGTGCAAAGTTTGTGTTAAATACGAGGAATTTATCTTTATTCTAATGGTTTTATACTAACTTTGTACCAATAATAGGATATAACGCTACATCGTGCTACAAGTAGGCTACATATTTCAATGCCTATAAAAGTTATGTAACATTTTGAAAATCAATGATGCTACATGAAGATACAACTTTCAGAGTCATATTTGACTTATAGGCATTTAATAATTATGGTAAGATAGTGGTCATGATGAAGTATTATCCCCCTTTCATAAGGGCAAATCATAAACATAATACAAAGGCTATGAGAAGATAAACATAAAACAATGGCAACCGACTTGTTTAAAAGTAGGAAGCGAGTGTCGTAATGCCATAATCTCCTCAAAGATTTGAGGGGTGGAGTAGAAAATAGAGTCGATAGATTTCTTAAAATAGTTAAATTGTGTAACAAAAGTCATTCATACACAGTGTTTTAAGACGTTTTGTCTTGCGCCAGTTCTGCGCCATTTTTCGTGCAAAACAAGCGAAAACACCCAAGGACGTCACTTGAATATCAACGAGTTACAGAAGATGGTAGAGTGGTATAAAATCCCTCTCTCTCCGCCAAAATCAGCGTAACTTGTTGTTTTACAACTCGTTATGCTGATTTTTCTTTATATACATCGGACGAACATCTTTAGGCGTGATGCTGGAAAAATCTTAAAAATTCGATAAGGGTCAAAAGTATGAATATATTTAATGAATTAAAGAAGTATATACTTCCATATTACCCCATTTTTGAATATAAAGGCCAAGAGATATATAACGCCATTTTTGAAAATTTGGGGGCCACAGCTGCACCTAACTATTACATGTTTTCTGATAGGTTGAGAAATATTTCATCGATTGTTAGGGCAAAGGCTTTCAAGACAAGATATGAAAAACATGGAGAGCACAAACCTGACTTTAGAGAAATAATTGAAGACTTGTGTGATAATAATGTGGAATTAGCAGATGAAATATTTGAAATATTGAATACTGCTGTTTCTATAGATACTTCTATTCGAAATTTTAGAAGCAGAAATAAATTTTATGACGGAAAGGTCGGTATTAGCGTAGAAAATATAAACAAACTAGTTTCTGGACCTGTCTATTATGGACAATCTTACGATGATTTTATAACTTCTTCTATAAGTTTTAAATCCGAAGAACTTAATAATATATTCTTTAATGAGGTAATATTGTCATTTGAAGACCCAATATATTTCACTTCAGGTTCATTCGAGCGATTAGAAGTGAAAGACGAAAGTTTGGCTTACCTTAATAAAATGATAATATTCAAGTCAAATGCTATAGATATGGTTAAGCTACCAACAGGAGCCTATATGCTTTGTGTTGATGTTCATAAACGTTTTAAGGATGGTGATTTAATCAAGACAGATTCATCTTGGATATTTAGTCAGAATTATTCTCGATTTTCAGTCGTTATAATAAATTAGTTTTTATGGATTATATAGATTACATTCTGCCGGTTTATTTTGACAAAGCTGAGGAACCAGACATTCAAGGTAATGGTTTCTTTATTGACAAACTATTTATAACAGCAGCCCACATTCTTGAAAAGGATGCTGCGTCAATCGGAATACCATATATTTATTGGAAGGGTGAGAAATTATTGTTAAATGAAACACCACATCTATTTACCTCATATAATGTAGATGAAACAAAGCCTGAAAGTTTGTTCCAAGGCGATTTCTCTAACTCATTTCTTGTAAGGAAGAATAAAAATATCTATCTTTACAGTTAGATATTTAGCTTTGCAATAAACTATGAGTATATTATACGGAACAAAAATAAACCAACTGCTTGCCAATACCGCACCGACAGGACTGTTGTTTGCTGACTGGCTAAAGAAGAAAGGCTATTTAGTCCAACTGTAAAAGAAATACAGGGACTCTGGATGACTGACAGCGATGTGCAAAGGTGTGATGTACCGCATGGGTGGGCGTTTGAATGCTTATGACGCCATAGCGTCATATAACAAACAGATGGGTGGTACGATGCTGTAAGAATACTGCAAAAATAGTCGCACCATATGACTATTTTTGCAGTGATTTCATTCTGTTCTTTTATTTCTAACCAAGAACTCTACGGATTACCATATATCCTTATTAGTCTATTTTGTGTAAATACACATTATTAACGACTACAAAGTTGTTCTTATTCCGAGTGCAAAGTTACGATGACTATTTCAAACCATTATTAAACGATTTACTTTATGACTCATTCCGCCAACGGGTATTTTTATAAAAAAGACTGATAAAAAAAGCAAAAAATAGCAGATTTGAGCTTTTGTTTTGAGTTTCAAGTGGTTGTGGTAGTCGTTGGCTTTAAGTGGCATTCGTGAGGAAATGCGAAAATGGCGGATTTGAGAAGTGGAAACGCTTTCAAGTCATTACCTCAAAGAAATGCCCAAATAAGCATATTTAACGGCTTCGGTTCTTACTTCTCCATTCTGCACAGGTTTAGAATTTGCCATGCAACTCTCATGATTTAATTTTGCACCGAACAAAAGCAAGGAATTATGAGAAGTACATTTAAGACAGTCTTCTATGTAAATGGAAGCAAGGAGAGAAACGGAATTGTCCCTATCATGGGACGAGTGACAATCAACGGAACTATCGCACAGTTCAGCTGCAAGCAGAGCGTAAGCAAGGCGATATGGGATGCCAAGGGCAACAGAGCAAAGGGAAGAAGCAAGGAAGCCAAGGAGGTGAACTTTGCGCTTGACAACATCAAGGCTCAAATCACCAAGCATTACCAACGACTTTCCGACCGTGAGGCGTTCGTTACCGCTGAAATGGTGAGAAACGCTTATCAAGGCATAGGCATGGAGTACGAGACATTGCTCAGAGCCTTTGACAAGGAGAACGCAACCTTTGCCAAACGTGTGGGCAAAGACCGAGCTGTTAGGACTTATCGCAAGTATCTTGTGGTAAGAAAGTACGTTGCCGAGTTCATCAAGTTTCAGTACAAGCGCAGCGACATGGCAATGAATGAGCTTACCGAGGAGTTCATCCGTGACTTTTGCCTGTACTTGAAGAACGTTGTAGGGCTTACGCAGTCCACCATTTGGATATACTCCATTCCGTTGAAGCATATCGTCACGGCAGCACACTACAACGGCAAGATACCGAGAAACCCTTTTGCCATGTACCACGTTGACCCAGACCACAAGGAGCGTGAGTTCTTGACCTTGGACGAGCTTACCGCCATGACCGAGATAAAGTTGGAAGACCCAAACATGGCATTTGCAAGAGACCTTTTCGTTTTTGGCTGTTGGACAGGTATCTCTTTCATTGACACAAAGAACCTGACGGAGGACAACATCTGTATGATAAACGGTGCTCCTTGGATAGTTTCCAAGCGTCAAAAGACAGGCGTACCGTTTCAAGTCAAGCTGATGGATATTCCGATGCAGATTGTTGAGAGATACAAGCCATTGAGAAAGGACAGCCACTTGTTCAATATCGGCAGACTTGACACTATCAACAAGCGCATCAAGAAAGTGGCTGCAATGTGTGGCATCAAGAAACGAATCTCGTACCACGTTAGTAGGCACTCGTTTGCAGTATTGTCCCTGGAATACGGTATGCCGATTGAGACAGTAAGCAAGATACTCGGTCACACGAACATCACCACGACGCAGATATATGCCAAGGTGACAAGCACCAAGTTGGAGCATGACATATCAGTCTTTGAAAATCGAATCAAGGGGCATTTGCCAACAATGGGAGGAATGGCATGAAAAGAACTGTAATCACTATGGACGGAAATGGAGAGTTTTCCATTCCGTCCAACTTGCAAGACTTGTGGATGATTGAGGGTGAATTGGTTGATATGCTTCATGTCACCGCCCCGAAACTCCATGCTGTGATAAGGTCAATGTACAAGGAAGGCTTGTTTTTGGTGTCGGATGTCCAACAGAAAAAGGAAACTTCCAAGGGCATTTGGCAAACGCAGTATGGCTTCCCGATGATTGTTGCCCTTTGTTTCCGTATAAATTCATACGGTGCTGTTCGATTTCGTGACACAATCATAAAGAGGTTGTACGGGGCAAAAGAGAAAGGTAGTGTCATTATCCTACAACTCAATGGAGGGACAAACGCTATTAACTGAATGTCCTCTTGTCGTTGGCTTAATGCTGTCGTTCTGTCACGAAGAAGTACAGAAGCATTGGTATGAAGCAGCTTATTTGATGGGGATAGTCCTAAGCCATTAAAAGGGCGGACTAATCCCCTTATTTTTGTTGATTTGTTGAATATACAGAAAGTAGTTTTGAATATCAAGTATTTACGGCTCTACATACTCTCAACAAATATCTCAACAAAAGAAAGAGAATGATGAAAAGAGAAATCCTCAATGTTCATGCCTATGTTTCTCTTTTGCCCAGTGAAGTGTTGTGTAGAAACTTTTGTTGAGAACTTGTTGATAAGTTAAGTCTTTGATTTTCATTACCATACAACATATTCTCAACTACTCAACTGAAAAATACCCATCACTTGGTCTGCCGTAGAATGTACTTGTGGATTTATTGGCAACCGCTCTATTCTCCGAAATGGTTGCAGCAACGTTCCTTGGAGGCTTTGCGCCTCCAGCCACTTGGGCGAACCTCCGCAGTGTTTTAGCATGGCATTAGATTTATGCAGACTATACCGAGGACACACAGCGCATATAACACACTCGGCATAGTTCACAAAGTAAAACGACAAAACACAATTACTACACTTGGCAAGTTGCGCACTGAATATTATCACCTTGTCCTTTGCACACTTCAATAACAAGGTAGTTTGTATCTGTGACCTTATTCTTCAATGTGGCAGCTTTGATTTTTGGTGCAAATTGCGAGAATTAAGGTCTGCAACCTTGGGCATGGAGAGCTGAAAGGCAAATGTCTCGTCTTTTGTTCTTAGAGGAGGGAGCGAGGTTATGTTTTGGGAACCCCAAAACTCCTCGCTCCACCATAAGGGCGGAGAATTTTTGTTCCCAACGGTCGCAGAAAGTGAGTGTACCAACTATAAACAGTATGTCGAATTACAAGCATGCATGAACAAGCCAGGAGAAAGGGTGGAAAACTGCCCACTAAAAGGATTCGCAAGCTGTCAAAGTTTGACACGAAGAAATTCTCTCTGCCAAGCTACGAGGTATTGAAATTGATGGCGAGAAAAACCAATCGCAAGTTGGCTGAGTATATCCGTGAGTCCACCTTGAACGGCAAGATAGTCCGTAGAAACAACACTGAAATGAGGCCATAGTCTCGGTAGGGCATAGATTTAACCAGTTTATCCTCTAATCACATATTCAAATTCATCAAAATTCTCATACCCTAATTCTTCTAAGACTTGACGACTGTGTTTTCTGTCCTCTTCAGTGTTGAACTTGGGTATAATGGGGAGACGGAGGGTGATTTTATCTTTATGTTTGGCATGGGAGTAGAGCCAGACAAGGTTCTCAATAACTTGCTGATTGCCCTTGCCGGTATAGGCTTGGTAGATGGCAGGTGTCATGTCCTTGATGTCGATGATGAAGGAGTCGATGAAGGAGATGACTTCCTCCAAGTGATGGCGAGGCACGTTGAGGCTCGTCTCCATCGTAAACTGCCATTCCTCAGGACATTGCTCGCAAAATTCCTTGATGAATGCGCTTCGCAAGAGTGGTTCGCCTCCACCAAAGCAGATGCCGCCTCCTGTCGCCAAGAAATAAAGATTGTCCATCTCCACGTTCATCATCAGCAGTTCCGTGTCCATCTCCTGCCATACGCCGTCGGCTTCGAGGCATTGGGGATTGAGGCAATACTTGCAATGGAGAGGGCATCCGTGGAATGCCACGAGGGTGGTGACACCCTCGCCGTCTATCGTAAGGCGGTGGCGGTCGATGCAAATGAGTGGGGCGGTCTTCATTTTATTCTAATCTAAAGGTAACGGGGACTGTATATTTCGTTTTTACGGCCTTGCCATTTCGCTTGGCAGGATTCCATTTCGGCATACTTTTCACTACCCGAATGGCTTCCTCGTCGAAGGTAGGGGAAATGCTTTTCATCACCTTGATGTCACTCAGGGTTCCGTCTTCATTGACAGTGAAACCAACAATGACTCTTCCTTGTATATTGCAATCTCCTTGTATGTTTGGATAGCGGAGATTTTGGGCGATGTATTGCATCAATGCAGCTGAACCGCCAGGGAATGATGCCATTTCCTCGATTGCTGCGCCAAATAGCTTGCTGCTCTTGGTGGAGTCTAATGCGACGGTTTGTTGGATGATGGCGGTCTTACCATCATTCGTGTACTTTTCTTGCTTTGCTTCTTCTGAATGAGTATCTTTCTTGATGATAGGAGCTGTTCCTCTGATAACTGCGACTTCCCCCAAGACATCTTCTGTCAAAGTGATAATATTGAGTTTCTCTTGGCTCATTTTTGTGATTTTGATGATTCTGTCTTGCATGCCAAGATATTTCACGGTGATTATATCTTCTTTCTCCACCTCGATAGTAAAGTTTCCATCTTTGTCAGCAATAGTCTTGCTGCCAGAAATTTTTGCCGTAATCGTGGCTCCTACTTGTGGATCTCCTTGTTCGTCAATGAGATGCCCTTGTACAAAAAGTACTCCTTTCTTGTTTAGTGCTTCTTTTTCTTTGAGGAGGACGGAATCGTTTGGCGTATATTCTTGAAATAGAATAGGGAGGGTTTTCTCTGATATAGAACTATAATATCCCTTCTGGGTGGCGCATGATGTGGTGGATGCGGCGAGGGCGGTGATTCCCAATGCCACTCCTGCGACCTTGATGGCTTTCCCGGCCATTTGTCTGATTCTCAACTCATGTTCCAGGTCTCTCACGTCTTGCTCACATCTTGGGCAAGTTCCCTTGCATTCGCCCTTGAAGTGGCATTCTTCGGGTGAATAGTCTATCCCATTGGCATCCGCTATTTGTTTGCGAATAGCCTTGAGGGTATCGCATATGTTGCGTCCTTTGGTTTTCATAAATTGATATTTTTAGGTGTTCAACATTCCCTTTATTTACAAAATGGGTATATTGTTACTCCTTAGTCATAAATTCTAAAAATACCCATTTTTATAATTCTAATTTCAAAAGTACGAAAAACAATCTACAAACGAGAAAATTTTGCTTTGAATTGTTAGAAAGGGAATTGCATTTAACATTTCTCATGTTTTTAATGCTGTATATGAAACTTATATGTGTTTCTTTAGATATTGTACAGTTGCATTTCTGAGACATTTTCCGACCATAATTTAATAATCTATAAAAACAACGCAAAAGATGTTATTTCTCAGATTTTAAATTTATCTTTGCAATCGTAACAGAGTTGTTTGACAAGCAAGGCAAACTTATGTATAATGAAGAAGTTGGTACTATTGCCAAGTCATTACCTCTATTGAGGTGAACTATTCATAAATAGCTCATTTTAAGCTGTTCAGTAGATTTTAGCAGAATTTTCTCTAAAAATACGTCTTCACAGCAAACAAGAACTGCTCGATAAAGATTTTCTTGAAAGCAGCGATGTTATTCTGTTCATAGAACATGAGCATAGCCTTCTTATAGTCGATGGAGTCAACGGTTCGGAAAGAAATCGGGCAATAGCCATTTGCTATTAAGATAGCATTGCTTGTGATTCTTGCAGTCCGCTTGTTCCCATCCACAAAGGCTTGAATATACGATAATAGCACTAATGTCAAGAGTGCTTTCTCAAAAACATTATCTTTTCCATTCACCAATGTACAAGTATCTTCCAAAGCCTCACGAATCTGGAATTCATTATCAAGAGGGCGATAATTGGTTCCCGTGATACCAACACGACGATGACGGATATTTCTATCAACTTCCAACTCCTTTGTCAGGATAGAATGAATATCCTCTATTCGATGCACGGATAGTTCTTTCAAATAATCTGGTATGTCAAGCACAAAATCAAGTGCATCCTTATGGTTAAGCAACATGATAGCTTCTTCTTTTGTCTTCCCGGAAGCCGTCTGCTTATCTTTTAACAATCGCTCAGTTTCTAAAAGAGAATAGGTATTGCCTTCTATTTGTGAGGATTTCCAGGACAAATCAACTCCAAGACGTTCCATTTCCTTACTATATTCCAATTCTGTCATACCTTCAGTATTTTTTTTAAACTCCATTTGTGCTGCATTCAACACTTCAAGTTCTTCTTTTGTGAAAATCTCCACCTTAGGCAGAACATTACGAATCAAATCAAAGTTGAAAGATTCTTGTACTTCGCGTTCATCAATATCTTTATCAAAATAAGTTGCTAAATCCAAAGGCATTGTTACGTGAGCCTGTGGAGTAAGTTTGTACTTCGTAGCAGGACCACGTCCAGCCGTCTCAATATTTCCCTCCTTAACAGCGGCAGAAAGTAACCTTTTCATTGTACTATCACTGGGAGCTTTCGTAAGCCCCGCCATAATCTCTGTCCTATTTGCCAAGGGATGATAATGTAAAAACTGTAATATTTCTATATCTATTGTCATATTCTTTATTTATTAATCGGCTCAAATTTACTCATTTTTTGTCAATAATCGGGTTCGTTTGAGCCGATTTTGTGTATATTTAACGGGCTTTTGAGCCGATCGACCAATAGTGTAGTTTGTACATTTTCTATATCATTTCATACAAACCATCTGCAACGATTTGCTTATGGCATATACATGGCCTAATTTTGTATAAAAAGCAATGAAGAAAGTATTAATAGTTATTGGAGTGTTAGTTTTGGCTGGTATGATTTTAGTTGGTGTCGTATGGTGGTATTCTCGCACAAGCAACCCATGGAATTATTGACAAACAATATAATATTATTCGTTTTTTGGCGTATATATTATATGACCTTTTGAAGTAATAACTATGTACAATTTGTAAGGATTAAATGGAAAGACTTAAAATTATCACATCCGTTGGACTGTTTAGGGTGCCAACGGACGACATTGCCTATATAGAAGCTTCTGGCAACTACTGTGACGTGCATCTCTTCAACGGAGAGTCGGTGACGATGACGTTCCAGTTGCACTACTTTGTGGAAGCCTTTAACAAGCTGAAGCAGAATTTCTTTACACGTGTTGGCAAGAGTCTGATAGTAAACACAAATTTTGTTTACGCCATCAACATTACCAACCAAGATTTGAAGCTCATGGATCACCGCATGAATCAAGAGTTCAGGTTAAAAGCTTCGAAGGAAGCTCTCAAGGAGTTAAAGACAATTTTGGAACTGGAAAAGTAAATGATTATGAAATATACAGAAGGTAACGACATACAGGAGAAGCCTATTTTCGCGATAGAGAATGATGATAACAGCACTTCTTCGCAAGAGCCTCTCGACGAACCCACGATTATTATAGAGAGTAGTGGCGAAATGAAGCACAATACTTCGTCGGATTCCATCAAAAAGCGAGGTGGGTTGCCGAAGTGGAGTTTGGCTATCATGTGGTTTGTGGCAACCGTGCTGCTTGTATTTGGCTGCTACAAAGTCATACGCCTCTACAACTACTATTATAATATAGGTGTGAGTATTTCTGTATCGCCGAAAGAAAATATCAAGAAGTTAGACGATATGCAGGCGCAGAACGGTTCTTCGTCTGTCGTGCTTAAAACCGACTCTGTGCTCGGTGTTGCGCTTAACATCTACGAGTTGCACAACGTGAAGGCAGAACTGACGCTTGTGGAACCCGACACCGCCGACCATAGTGTGCTGATGTACACCCGTACTGCCGACTATACCGCCATGGGCAAGTATCTCGGCTCGTTGGTTGTCGACGGCGAGCAGAAACGGAGCGATGTGTCGCGTCTTGGCTATTGCGCCATAGCCAAGGGCAACATGGTCATCGGCATATCTCGTTTTGACGATATGTGCGAGCACATGGTAGAGCGTGACGGCTCTTACTTCCGCCAGTTTGTGCTTGTGTCCAACGGCGAACTGCCTCAGCGTTTCTTCCTGCATGGCAAGGTGGAACGCAAAGCCCTTGCACGTACCGCGGACGACCTCCTTTGCATCATTGAGACTCCTCACCCCGAAACACTGTGGGACTTCGCTGATGCTTTGCGCGAATATGGCTATGTGGATGCCATATACCTTACCGGTGGCAACGAGAGCGGTTTCTATCGTGCTCCCGACGGAACCCCATGCTTCACGGAGAAAGCCGCAAAGTATCGTACGGATAAGCACCACGCTGTAGCTCCTTGGCTGGTGCTTAGGAAGCGATAATTGCCAAGATATACAATAAACCCGGCATCTTGTACAAGTCACCTCGGAAAGTTTCTCGGTTCAGAAAAGCCACACTACCTTTGCATTGTCAATAAGACAAAACCGTTAAAAAACAATAGAAGACAATGAAGAAGTTAATGATTATGCTGCTGATGGTTGTAGCAACCAGCACAGCAAGTTTTGCAAAGGGTAGTAACGACAATGTACAGACTGCTGCCAAGAAAGTGGTTCAGACAGTGAAGGATGCTCCTTCGGGCACTACTTATGGGGTGGTGGAAGTGACCAAGAGCCATATCGTGGTGAACACCCCTCTCGGCCGTTACAACATCAACAAGAATGAAGACGGAAGCTTCTCTTTCATGGGTATGACTGCCAAGCTCGTTGCAGTAAAGAATGGCGTGTACAAGGTGCAGACTTCGTTTGGTACGTTCAGCGTAGACACGCGCAAGGCTACTGTAACAAAGCAGTAAGCAGACAAAGCCTACATGAGGCTACTCTTTTGAGTGTCGCCATGTGGGCTTTAGTTTTTTTATACATTAATGTTGAGTGTCATATGCAGAAATTTATTAGAATTGCCTTGCCATGCGTTTGCTTTGCGGTAATTATATGGTGGTATTGCTTCAACGGTTTCCAATACATTAATTGGAAATGGCTGATTGTGGCCGCAGGTATCGGTGGCTTTTCTATTGCAGCATTGTATGTGAAACAACATAAGATGCTCGGCAAAAGAGATGCACAGCGCAAAAAACAAATGGAAGAGGCTATTGAGGCTGTTGCGTCAGAAGTGGAAAAAGTAAAGGGCAACAGATTGAAGAAAGAACTGGTAAAACGCCGTATGGTAAAGGAATATCTTGAAAAGAACACCGACTATTATACTAAAGTTGATGACAATGATGCCATTAGGAAGGTGCAAGACTGGATATCTTCTGTCGGTTGGAGTATTTACCTCCTTATCTTGCCTTTTGGGTGGATAATCGTTTGGGGAATCATCTTGCTTCTACTTGCATTGTTGTTTTATTGGTCATTCCCGATCCAAATGGCAATATGTTGCGCATTTTCCATTGCCGCAAGCATCATCTTGGTATGGCGGTGCAATTACGTGTTGGCTCCGATAGCCATTTGTCTTGCGGCTATCCTTCTTTATGGGATTCTTAATGCTGGATTAGATGGTGTGGAAATGCCGGCTTTCCACATGGTGGTAGAAAACGAAGGATATATATTCCTTAGCCCATTCCATGCAGAAGACACCATGTGGGGCAGTAGTGTTATGCTGTCTATCACAAGTATTGGTCTAACCGTGTATCCATGGTTGAAGAAGAAGACGTTGGTGATGTGTGTAGGATTGGTCTTCATTGTCGTATATGTAATACGTCTCGGTGTTCAAACGAATATGATACTCACTATTCCAACGTCATATATGTACTATCTGTATGTCTTGTTGTGTGCCATCAATGCCGACTTAGCGGTTATGCTTGGTATTTCGTACAACGCTGCATTTATAGTGATATTCGTTTACTTGGCATGGCTGTTCCCCGTAATCTTCGCTCTGCCTGCTTTCATAAGGTCGTGGAAGGGAATGGACGAACTTAAAGAACGGTCGCCGTTGTATAAAAAAGCTAAATATAGACGTCTATACTATGTTTGTCTTGCATGGCTGATAATGAATGCCTTGGCAACAGCTTTAGTATGGGGACGATTTATCGGTATATCTACGGAAGAATGTGCATCGATTTTGGTAAAAAACACTCAATACTTATCAGGGGTTACTGGCATAGGGTTTTGTGCAACGAACTTCATCGTCTATTGTGCGCCTATCTTGACCAGCGCGCTTTTCAGTTGGATATTGTTCGCAATAACAAAGAGACAAATTAAATTGAAGGATGACATTTCATAAACCAAACATACAAGAGAACGATGAACAAGATATATATCATATTGCTGGTTGTCATATTGCTGCTGATTGTTAGCATCCCTTTGGTGCCTCCCATTTATAACAGGTACACTAAGCCATTGTATAAGAATTACGTAGATGCCAAGGAATGGTATGGCAAGGTGGATTGCGAGAATCTCTCGCAAGTACGAGACTATTGCAAGCGACGAGGTTATAGCACGGACTATTATATTTTGGTGGATTTCTCTATTCCATCGGGCAAGAAGCGGTTCTTCATCTACGACTTGCAGCATGGAAAGCGTGTGTTGAGCAGCTATTGTATGCACGGCAGTGGCAAGGGGAACACGGATGCCACTCCGAAGTTCAGCAATGAGGTCGGTAGCGGATGCTCCAGCCTTGGACGATATGTGATGGTAGGAAAGGGCAGTAAGTTTAAGAAGAGCATCCGTCTTCGTGGGCTTGACAAGACCAACTATCTTGCCGAGACTCGTGGTATCTTGATTCATTCAGCAGGAAAGGTGACGAGATTTTCGGGTAAAAACGATTATATCCCGATAGGTTCCGAGAGCCGTGGTTGCTTCACGGTATCAAGAGACTGTATGACGAAAGTGATGGAGATATATCGTGGAGCTTCTAAACAAAGACCTGTTATGCTTTATGCTAAATATAAATGATATAGTCTATGACGAACTTGGCGATCTCTGACATCCGTGTTTTGGTGCAAAGTTAGTGTAAAACCAGAGTAAATTTTCTTCATTCTAATGGTTTTATACTAACTTTGTACAATAAATAGGATATTATTTCAATAAACCAACTATTAGAAAGTTATGAACACAGACAACCTGGGCATATACGATGCCCGCCAACTGGGCAAGCCCAAATTTGTAGTTCTCGGCATACAACATCTGTTTGCCATGTTCGGAGCCACCATTCTCGTTCCGCTCATCACAGGGCTTGATGTTAGTGCCACGTTGCTCTTCGCTGGTATCGGCACGCTTATCTTCCATCTTGTTTCCAAACTGCAAGTGCCCGCATTCCTCGGTTCCAGCTTCGCATTCCTTGGAGGCTACGCATCCGTAAAGCAGTTGTGTGTGGCGCAGGGCTTAACCGACGAGGTTGCGCTCAACTACGCCTGCATTGGCGTTGCTGCTGCGTCGTTGCTCTATTTCGTGATGGCGTTCCTGCTGAAGATGTTCGGCACGGAGAAGGTGATGCGCTTCTTCCCGCCGGTAGTTACCGGTCCGATGGTCATCGCTATCGGTCTTACGCTCTCCGGCTCGGCAATCGGCAACTGCCAGCAGAACTGGCTGCTTGCCGTTACAGCCATTGCTATCGTCATCGGCACGTCTATTTGGGGCAAGGGCATCATCAAGATTGTGCCTATCCTGCTCGGTGTCGTGGGTTCGTATGCTTTGGCTGCTGCGTTGGGCGAGGTCGACTTCTCGAAACTTGATGAGGCTGCGTGGATTGGTCTGCCCATAGATATGGATCGCACGGCTATCTCTGTAATGAAAGACCCCAACTTCGACCTTATTGTGACGTCTATCATCGCCATCTTCCCTATCGCCTTCGCCACAATCATGGAGCATATCGGTGATATGTGTGCCATCCAAAGCACTGTGGGCAAGAACTTCATCAAGGAGCCGGGCCTGCATCGCACACTCTGCGGCGACGGACTTGCTACGTTCCTCGCCTCAATCTTCGGTGCGCCTGCCAACACTACATATGGCGAGAACACCGGTGTGCTCAACCTCACCAAGGTGTTCGACCCGGCTGTCATCCGCCTTGCAGCCTGCTTCGCCATCGTGCTCAGCTTCTGCCCTAAGTTTGCCTGCCTCATCGGTCTGATGCCAGCAGCTACAATCGGCGGCGTGAGCCTCATTCTCTATGGTATGATTTCGGCTGTAGGTGTGCGCAACCTCGTCGAGACATCTGTCGACTTCTCGTCGTCGCGCAACGTGTTCGTAGCTGCGCTCATCATGGTTGTGTCTATCGGCGTACAGTATGGCACGGATGGTGGCGTTAAGATCGGTTCGGTAGCCTTCTCTGGTCTGGCTCTCGCTGCTCTCGTTGGCATCTTCCTCAACGCTATCCTTCCCGATCAACTCGGCATGAAGGTGAAGAGCTTCAACGGTAAGGAGAAGAAATATAGAAAGTAATCGGTTTGTATGAACATTGAGCAAGTGAGAGATTTTACGTTGTCGCTGCATGGCGTGACTGAAGACCAGCCGTTCGGTGACGACAACATCACCTTCCGTGTTGAGGGCAAGATATTCCTGTGTCTTTGGCTTGGCGACGGCAAGTGCGACGTGTGCGGCAGCGCGTCGCGCTTTGCCTGCAAGCTGCTGCCCGACCGCAACGAGGAGCTCCGCGACCATTACGACGCCGTCACTCCTGCCTTCCATTGGAACAAGAAACACTGGAGCGACGTGTATTACGAACTGCTCGACACCGACCTCGTCACAGCGTTGATAACCGAGTCGTACCGGCTTATCGTCAGCAAACTGCCAAAGGCGGTGAGAGTGAAGTACGAATCGTATTAGGGTATTTCGTTTTTCACGATATCAAGCATCATATATCAAGAAAAATATCAACCTTTGCAACCATGATTACAAAACAACCGATAATACTTCTCAACTTTACGGGCGTGTATGACTACGAGGTGTTTGCTTCGAGCCCGTGCATCACGCACGTCGACTGCCACGACATCAGCGGCGTTGACTGCTATTGCGACGAGGAGGCGAGGGCGGAGCTGCGCCGCCGATTGGCACCTTACCCTGCCAAGGCACTGCACTTCATCGATTCAGGCGATTTCCATTATCTCACGGAGTATTGGGTGTCGCGTCTTCGCGAGCCGTTCTCGTTGATAGTGTTCGACCACCATCCTGACATGCAGCAGCCGCAGTGGGAGGGTGTCGTGTCTTGCGGCGGATGGGTGTCGGACGTGCTTCGTAACAACCCGTTCGTGCGCAATATCATCGTTGTCGGTGCGTCCGACGACCTGATAGCGCAGATTCCCGACGCGCTTAGGGAGAAGGTCGTGTTCTACAGTCAGTCGGAGATCGACCACCATCGTGCGTGGCCTTCCAAGGCTGGCTGTCTGATTCACGAGCCGGTGTATATCTCCATCGACAAGGACGTGCTCAGAAAGCAGGATGCCGTTACCGACTGGAGCAACGGCGATATGTCTCTCTTGCAGCTGCAGGCGGTGCTGCGCATCATCTACGCTCACGAGCAAGTGATTGGTGTAGACATCACGGGCGAGTGCTCTGCCTCTCTCGACTATCTCTCCGAACTGAAAAGTGCAGCTGTAGACAACCGCACCAACGAGGAGCTGATGCGGATGATTTGCCAGCACGACTGCGGATAGAAAAATGCTGCGTTTGCGGGGCGGAAAGTGATACCGGTATCAATAAAAACACTATAATTCAGAGTTTTCTCGTTATGCATAGATTCAAGAACTCTTTCCTTGAGTGGCTTGTCTACTCGCTTATCTTCTTCTTCCTGTACGATATCATCTGGATATTGGTAGACCTGCCCGACTTCCTACAGTCGGTAAACGGACTGTATCCTGAGTTGCTTGTCGACTTTGCACTCTGCGGTTTGTTCTCGCTTTCGAGTTTGTATCTCAACCGATGGCTGTTCAGACAGCGGCGCTTTTGGCGCGAAGGGCAGACCCACCGTGTGTTCGTGCAGAACGGACTGGTGGTGTTGGGCTTCAATCTGCTTATTGCTGGTGGCTGCGAACTGCTGCTGAGCCTTGTAGCACCTAAGCTTATGATGCAGGATATCTGGGGAACGTCTTTCCTATTTGGACTGATAGCGAGTCTTGTAGCACTCATCCACCTTTCGATGCACTTCTCCGACATGATTGTTCTGAAAGGCAAGGAGAACCTCGCCTTACAGAAGCGATACCTTATGCTGCAGTTGGACCCACATTTCGTGTTCAACAGTCTTAGTTCACTTGCCGGAATGATAGGGGAAGACCCGAAGATGGCTGAGGACTATGTCGTGAAACTCTCACATATCTACCGCTACATACTTCAGCATATTGACAAGGAGTATACAACCCTTGCCGACGGCACCGACTTCATCAAGTCGTACATCGGTCTGCTCAACATGCGCTACGATAACGCCATCGTCCTGCATGCCGACGATTTGCACGGCGACCGCGACGAATGCATCCTCTCGCTGAGTCTACAGCTTATCATCGAGAATGCCGTGAAGCATAACTGCCCGCAGAGCGGCATCGAGCTTCATGTGTCTCTTGGTCGCCAGGGCGACATGCTCGTCATAAAGAACAACCGCATATACGCCAACCACAACAATGACCAAAGTGTAGAGTCTTACGGCATAGGCATTAGCAACTTGAAGCAACGCTATCGACTGGAGGGCGAGGCAGAACCGGAGTTCATAACCCGTAAAGATTCATTTGAGGTGCGACTGCCAATCATAAAACGAAAACAATAGAAGAACGATGAAAAAGGTTTTGATTATAGAAGACGACCATTTCAGCGCAAGACGTCTGAAAAGGCTCATTATGGATATTGACGACACGATAGACGTGCATGGACCGCTGAAAAGTGTGGCGGAGGTCGCAGAGGAGCTTGCCGCCAACAACGACTATGACCTTATCTTTTCCGACATCCGACTTGCCGACGGTGACGTGTTTGAAGCGTTCCGCAAGGTAATGCCACAGTCGTTCGTGATCTTCACCACGGCATACGACGAATACGCAATGGAGGCGATAAAGAACAACGGACTCGACTATCTGATGAAGCCGATTGACGCTGACGAGCTGCGTGCCGCAATCGGCAAACTGCGGCTTAATCGCAATGCACAACAGTCTGCCGTAGTGAGTCCTCTGCGCGACGTGCTTAACGACACACGCCAATACCGCGAGCGCTTCCTAATCACGAAAGGTGACGAGCTTTGCATGCTCTGCGCCGACGACATAAGCTACATCAATATGCGCGACAACCGCATCACGGCGTTTACTGTCGACGGCACATCCTATCCGCTGCCCATGAGCATGAACGACCTGGAGCAGGCTTTAGACCCTGCCCGTTTCTTCAGTCTCAATCGACAGTATATCGCCAACATTAAGGGCATCAGGAAAATCAGCTTTTACTTCGGTTCTAAACTAATGGTGAAGCTTAAAGGCTGCGAGGATGACAATATCGTAATAAGCAAGGAAAAAGCGACATTTTTTAAAAAATGGTTGGAGAAATAACAAGAGGGTGTGCATTCTATGTTTCTTGCGTAGAATGCACACCCTCTTGTTATATAATGTCGTTAAAACGTTACATCGACGCCAAAAGAGATTGAATGGCGGATGCAGTTGCTGTTATAGTATATATTGCAAGATTAGTGTTTTGCTGCATCTTGTACGAACTTGAATTCGTCGAAGGCGTTTCCTGCTTCCACGCAAAGCGTGAAGGAACGTGATGCGTTCGTTTCGTTGCGATTGATGATAACCTTTAGTTCGTTGTCCTCTATCTTGACGAGATACCAGCCTCCGTCGAACTCCTTGTATGAAGTGTTTTCCTTGAATTCTCCTTCTTCCTTCACGCTGCTAATCCAAAAACTTTTGTAGTTTTTGCAGGCAAACAGGCAACTTCCTCCTTCGGCTTCCACTTTCAGTTCGCCGTTTTTCAAGCCCGATGGAACCATGCTCCACTTCATAGGGTCGGCAAGTCCTACTGGGTCAGACGATTCGCAGCTTGTCAGTGACATTACGCCTGACAACAAGCATAACAATAGTTTCTTCATACGCTTATTTGTTTAAATTGTTTGAAAATGTTCTGGTCTGCTTAGAACGACCAACCGAAGCCTATGTACGGGAAGAAAGCAGCCTTGCTGAGTCCGTACTTGTCGCCAAAGTTGAAAGACGGCGAAACGCCTACACGGAACATGAATCCGTTGGGGCGCTGATAGCGGTAGCCTATGTCGCCGAAGAAGAAATAACCGAATTGAGTTCTTGATGAAGTGTAAAAATAAGTTTTAGGAGAAGTTTCGTCTGTATTCTCCCCACCTGGATACCACCATGTATCTTCGACGTATCCTATTGTTTCCTTTACTTGATATACACCAAGACTCGCACCGAAGCCCAGCTCCAGTTTGCTGTTCTTCTTTCCGAGCAGATAGTTTAGCTCCAACGGAACACCAACGCCATTGATTTTCTGGTCGAACAAACCTGAAGTGTTGCCATAGCCATAGCCGAGACCCACGCGGTAGCCTAAGCCCGAGTTGCCCTTGAAACGGCTGTCGTAGTTGATGCCAGCAATATTTTGGGCACCAAGTAATTCTACAGACAGACTGCGTGTCTTCTGTTGTGCCATTACTGCCGAAAAACAACATAATGCAAATAGTGATAATACAATCTTTCTCATTATATATTTTATCATATGTTTATTGTCGGTGGATATTCTATCCTTTAGTTTGCTCATAACTACATACATATTTCCCATTATTAAAATAGTGGTATGAGTTTATTTTTCTATTCTCGTCATCACATTGTGTCAGACTCTTGTAGAACAGCTCGCCATATTTTTGATAATTGTCCGTATTATATATACTGTTGTCTATTACAAAAATAGGAAAGGTGTAGCTTGAAGGTATTGGAAAAATACCATCATATACGGATGAAATTACAACAAGGTTGATATGTTGCTTTTCGCAATAGCGTTTAATTTCTATTGGGGATACTCCATTTGCACCAGAACAAAAAGGTAAATATTCATAAACTATCACTCTTTGATGTTTCTTGATATAGTCGCTTACCTGCTTTACTGAAACTTTATAAAGATTGCCATCATTCGTGATTGAGTCAAGTGGTACTTCGCATTTCTTTACATGCAACTTTTCCGATTCTGATAAATCTGAATAGCCAGAGCCATTTACCTCAATACATGAGGTTAAAACGACTCCGGCTATCAGAAATAGAACCGAATGGATAATTCTATTCAATTCCATTGTATTTGTGTTTGGGGTTATTAAAACATATAGGAGAATCCCAACTGTAGGTCTTGGGCTTTAGTATTGAGTCCACCTTTAAAGATATTGGTAAATCCTCTACTATAAGAAAGGCTAAGCTGGTAGTGCTTGGCGATTTCAACGCCAACCTTGGCATCGAAGCCGAAGTTTACACGATTGAAGAGTTTGTCTCCATACACATTTGAGGAAACTTTCTCCTCTTTGCTATGTCCTTTAGCATCAGTCGTTGTGACTTTGTCCGTACCTGTCAAGCCAAAATCTGCATAAGGGCCAACAGCAGCGAGGAGATTCAAGTTGTCTGAAAGGCGGAATTTGTAGCCAACATTGACCGGAACGAGAAGAGAGTAGGTTGAGTACTTCCAGCACAGAGTCAACTTTGTTTCGTTATTGAAATAGTTTTCGCTCTGTCTGTTTCTGTTGTTGAACAAGACCGAAGCATCCATGAACCAACCTTTCTCTGGGTTGTTGAAGTTCATTTCTGCTTTTGCACCTACAGCAAAACCAATCTTTGTTTTTGTCTCATCAGAAATGTTCAGATTTCCTGCTACAGTTGGACCGAAGCGGAATGTTTGTGCATTTGCGGCTGAGAAACAACCTAATGCAAGCAATGATAATAAAATCTTTTTCATGTGTTGTTATGATTAAATTATGTCCAAGGACAAGTTGCCTGAGAACTTATTATTATGCTGCAAAAGTACGATTGTTTTTATTTGCACACAATTGTTTCTTATGCGAAACGGCAAAAATGCGGTGCGAAGCGGCGATATCTGTGTGTTGCGTGGAAATGCGGACTATCTCCGCAGCGCCGCATACGCCGCGATGCACGCTGTAGTGAGCATTTCGGAGAGGGCGAGTGCGAGCCAGATGCCGCTGTCGCCGAGCAGCTTCGGCAGCAGTATGAAGCTGGGCACGAGGAACACCGCACCGCGCAGCAGCGCGAATACCATTGCCGGGCGCACGCGCTCAACGCTCTGAAAGTAGCCGATGCACATGAGGTTGACGATGAAGAACACGAAGGCGACAGCCATCAATGGGAAACCCTTGACGGCGATTGGGAAGGCAGCCTCGGTGGTGCTCACGAAGAGTTCCGTAAGCTGGTAGGGGAACAGCACGAAGGCTGCGCTCACGGCTCCGCCGCACAGCACGGCGGTGAGCAGCGCCACCTTCAGCGTGGAGCGCACGCGGTGAGTGTTGCCGATGCCGTAGTTGTAGCTAATGATGGGCTGCGCCGACTGCGCCACGGCGTTGCCTATCATGTAGACGAACGGTGTGTAGTAGCACGCTATGCCGAACGCGCCCACGCCCGGGTCGCCCATATAGGTTATGAATACGTAGTTGCCCACGAGCGTGAGCACCGCCATTGTGCCCTCGCCCATGAGAGCCGATATGCCTATGGTGCATTGGTAGCCGATGTTGCGCACGGAGTAGAGTAGCGATCGGCGGCTCCACTTCAGGCGTATCGGGCGTAACTGTCGCGCGGCGAACAGCATGTACCACGCCGCAATCAGTCCGCCAATCATCATGCTCAGCGTTGAGGCTACGGCAGCGCCGGCAAGTCCCCAGCCGAGGTGTACTATCATCAGCCAGTCGAGCACGATGTTGGCTACAGCCGCAATCACGTTGCACCACATGGCGAGTCGCGGATTGCCGTCCAATCGTATTACGAACAGCAGCAGGGCGCACCACACGCCGAACAGCTCGCCCGGCATGAACCCCAGCATATACTCGCGCACCAGAGGCAGCAGTGCCTCCGACGAGCCGAGCAGTCTGCCCGTGGCTGAAGGGAAGAGCATCACCGGAATTATCATCGCTAAGATGACAATCGAGGTGAATATCCACGCCTGCATCACGTTGATGCGCGCCGCCTTCAGCTTCTTCTCAGCCATGTGTATCGATGCCACCACCGAGCAGCCGGCACCCATCATCAGTCCGAGACCCGTAGCCAGCATCATTATGGGCACGCAGATATTGATGGCGCCAATGCCGTCGGCTCCCACGGCGTGTCCGACGAAGATGCCGTCGATGGCGCACATGGCGGAGATGCTGAGCATTCCGAACAATGTTGGCAGGAAATAGCGACCGAACAGGCGAGGTATGCTCAGCGTGCTGAGGTCGATAGCGTCTTTGGTAAGGTGTTCTGACATAATTTAAAAGTAAAAAAGTAAAAGAGTAAAAAAGTAAAAGGGTAAAAAGCTAAACCGCGTGTTCTGTGGGAGAATATACTCCGCAGCAAGGTTCTGTGGAAAGTCGCTCAGAAACTGTAGTACAGACGTGCGCAGAGCGCGGTGAAGTTGCCGTCTGTGTTGTTGATGTACTGGAAGGAGGGCTGCAGAGCGATGTGGCGGTTCAGCTGGCGACGGTATGTCAGCTCAACGGAGTGCTCGGTGCCTTGACGGAAGCGAGCGCATTGAGCAGACACTCCGCACTGGTTGAGACTGTCGCAGTAGGCGCAGCCCACCTCGGCATATCTGTAGCAGGCACTTTGGTGACAGGTGTTCTCCGAGTACTGCGCCATACACGTCACGCAGCGGTCGGCAGCCGACCACACGGGCTGCTCGGCATACGCCCACCAGGCGCAGGTGGTCTTGTGTGCAGCAGCGTCGGCAGACGGCATTTCGCCATCCGTGCCGACGGTATATTGCCGCGAGTGGACAGCCACGCCGGCGAAGTAGTGCGCACCGCTGTGCGCATACTCCAGTTGCGAGATGTTGAACACGCCGTCCTTCGCCGGTCGCACAAGGAAAGGGTTGTCTCCACGTTTCCATCCGTTGTAGCCAGTGCCGTTGTACAGGCTGTTTCTGAATGTCCAGCCGCCCCTCGACACGTCGAAGTAGACCGTAAGCCCCGAGAACGGATAGTTGGCTATGGGGTAGTTTGCGGCGATGGTGGGGAAGATGCCACAGGAGCTGTTGATGAAGAACGCGGTGATGTCGGACGTGAAGAAGTCCTCGTTCACGTTGCGCACGCCGACAAACAGATGTGCCGCCTGCCACTCGTGCATGTAGCCCAATACGGCGATGGCAGCAACGTTGTTCTCTGCCTCAATGTTCGAGAACGTCTGCCAGTCGGCTATGATTGTTTCATTAGTTTTTGCTATGTGCAGCGTAGAGGCTTCTATGGTGCCCTTGCCATCGAAGACGGGTACGTTCAGGTTCAAGCGCAGCAGGTTCAGCCAGTTGGTGTTGCGCTTCATGTCCCACTGCCACTCTGCGGTGTATTCGCCGCTGAAGGTTTGCGCTGAGCAAAGGCTGGGCAGAAGACAGCTTAGTATGATAAAAAGATGTTTCATTTCTGATGTTTATGTTTGTTGTTGAGCATCCGCGTCGACCGACGCAGATGTCCGCATCGACCGACGCGGATGTCCGTATCGACCGACGCAGACGTCCGCATCGACCGGCGCAGACGTCCGTATCGACCGACGCAGACGTCCGTATCGACCGACGCGGATGCTCGTCGTTTTGCTTAGAAGATACTCCGCAGCAATGTTTTGTGTGTTCCGTGCGTTCGGTGGAATTGCTGTTCTTCCACAGATATATCCCTCACGAAGCGTTGCGCCTTCAAGCGCATCTCCTTGCTGAGTGGCAGCATCTCGTCGTCGAACTCGGGGGGCGAGCACATGCTTAGCATCTTTTAGATGATTGTATATTATCAATTTTATTCAGTGCTGTTACGATCTTTTCTCGTTCACCGCTGCCTTTTGTTGAGAGACGTAGTAGATGTAGACCATACTTTGATAGAATATGGTCTTTCATTATATCACGATGATGCTGTATTGTTTTTTCATTGTGGTACGAATATCCATCTGTTTCTATGGCAAGTACGGGTTGCTTCCCTATACGGTTGATTATAAGAAAATCAAGATGTGTGTTATAGTTTGCAGCATATTTTAATTCTTCTGCCGACATCAGTGATGTATTTTTTATAACTTGTCGTAAAGGAATATGGCACAACACCTTCATACAACTATAATCAGGATTAGATGCCAACACCTCACATATCAGTGAATATGTAAGATTTTCCGACGCATAATCAGAAATTTGTGGATGATTTTTGAGGAAGTTTATTCTTTGTTCTGTATATTGGTCATATAGATAGTCGAAAATAGATGCCAGTTTGCTTTCTGTCACAGTACAGTTGTTGTAGGCAATATAGTCCAACAAATCCATGATGTTGCGGTGCTTTGCTTGCTCATTTCCGGTCATAACGAGGCAGAAATGCTTTTGTGCTCTTGATACTGCTACATTTAACATCTTTGCGTCATCGGCAAACTCAGAAATCTGATTGTCTACAACGCTCATGATAATAGTGTCTTCTTCACGACCTTGGTATTTGTGTATTGTTCCGATCTTTATATCATTCAGCTGTTGGCGGAAAGCATCCACTTGATTATTGTATGGAGTTACAATACCGATACTGCTGCAATCTTTCAAGGTCGGTAATAGTTCGTTCTTTACCACATCTATCTCTCGCTGGTTAAGATGATTAATAGCATGATTACCCTTAACGGTTCTTATGGCTGTTAATACATTTTCTTCACCTTTATCCTCTGTCATGATAAGCAGGTTGCCACCATAAAACTTTTGATTGCAAAAGTTGATTATACGCGGATGACAACGATAGTGTTCTCGAAGCATTGTTTCTGTTATATCGGGTATAACTTTTAGTATTGATTCTAAAAAACTATACTTTGAACAGTCGTAGCCATCTGATATGTTATAAGGTTTAGCAATGATCTGCAACTTTTGTCTATCCTCTTCTGTTTCCACATTAGGCAATTGCTTAGTATCTCCTACGATAACGGCATTCTTTGCGCAGGTAAGAGCTAAAGTTCCTGTTTCTGATGAAACTTGCGATGCTTCATCCATAATGATATAATCGTATGGTTCATCTGCAAATACACATGAACGTGCAGACATAGTGGTGCTGAGTATTACAGGATATTCATTCTTCATCATCACACCTTGTCTTTTCATGTCCTTGGTATCGGTGAAAACTACTCTCTCTCGGTCTTTATAATGGTCGTATAATGACGATTTTAAGAGTGTCATGGAATCTTTGACTAAATTATTAGTCAATGCTTTTGCATCATATAAAGCCATTTCTTGATTGATTGTTTCTATACGTTGCTCGATTTCCTGAATCTTATTTTTGTAGTATAAAGTTTGAAGTTCTAAGATAAGTGGTGCCAAATTGTTCTTGTCAATTTTGTTTTGTATATGAAGTCTGTTGGTACATGTCCATTTCATCCACCACCATTTGATTTGTTCTTTTAATTTGCCAATTCCGTGAGTATATTTTACATACTTATCATCTGTCCATATTTGGCAACTTAGCCAAATGGATAAGATACGCTTTGAATTGATATGGTTTTCTAATTCTATATTTTCATCAATACCATTGTTCTTACAGAAGTGTTTCCACTCCAATCCTATCGTTTGTTGCTCTTGCAATAGTAATGCACGTTCATTCTGTAATTCATAAACCTTGTCTAAGTGTTGCGAGGTAGTATGTAAGTGCTGTCTCACTTTAAAATAGGTTGTGAGTTCTAACCCCCATGTATTAAGATCTGTGGGTATTATGGGTTGATTAGCAATGAATGCAGTTTTATTGTCTTTGTTACCAAGTGAGGCTGCTATAAAGCCAATACCATATTTTTCCAGTTTCTCAAACACATTTGCTGTAGCAGAATTGTTGTTAGAGACAACAATCACCGTTTTACCTTGTCTAATGATGTTTGCGATAATGTTCAAAATGGTTTGTGTCTTACCCGTACCAGGAGGACCTTGGATGACACTTATTTGATGTTCAAAGGCATTGGCTACAGCAATCTTTTGGCTGGTATTACATCCAAAAGGAAAAACCAAGTCGGCATGACAACGTTTCTTAGGCTTGTTGTTAGCAGGGTTGAGGTAGCAAGCAGCTGCTGTCTCTTTATCAATAAAATCTACACTGTTATAAATCTGCGATAGTGTTCCCTCATGATTCTGTTCATCTCTGCCTAAAGGATTGATAGTTGCCACGTTTTTCATGTAGGTAAGGACATCCTTTGCGGCTGTTTCTTGTAGGCAGGATTGTGCTACTGTGATTTTTCCAGAAGCATCATCCAATACAAAATTATGGTTAAAGATAATTCTCCAATAGCTATGTTCGTTATTGTCGAAGCGCCATATTTCTCTTATATTTTGTGTCAATGTTCCATTTATATATACCTTACATTGTGTGGGGTCTTTCCACTCAGGAGTACTGAGCCAAGTTACTTTGCTATAGGCATAGTTATATGTACGTCCGTTGTTTTTGAAACGCACACTATAACCTGTATTCCCATTTTTTTGTATGGTGTCTATTTGTAAGGTCTTAGGCTCCCCATTGAGTAAAACAAAGTGTTTTGATAAGTCCATTTTGTTACATTCTATTATTTATTTTTCATCTTCTGAAGCGTTCTCTTCTGAGGCTTCCTGCTTTATTTCAAGCAATGTGCGTTCATAAACCTCCTGCAACTGGTAACTTGCCACACCTAACGGAGTCGTGATGCCACGCAGAGACCATTCGACAACGTAAGAGTCTTTGTCCTTGCAAAGAAGAATGCCGATGCTCGGATTATCTCCCTCGCCTCTAAGCAATTCGTCTGCTGCCGAAACATAGAAGTTCAGTTTGCCAATGAATTCTGGCATAAAGTCAACCACTTTCAGTTCGATCACCACATAACATTTCAGACGAGTATGATAGAAAACCATGTCGGGGAAGTAAGACTTGCCACTTGGCGTGTCAAGTTCCATTTGTCGACCGACATACGCAAAGCCTTTACCCAGTTCCAAGAGGAAGCGAGTAATATTGGTTGCTAACTTATTCTCCAAGTCCATTTCGTTGAACTTGCTTGGCAACGAGAAGAAATCCAACTTATAAGGGTCTTTTATTATCTCTGTTGCCAGTGCGTTTTGAGGTTGAGGCAGTGTAACATCAAAGTTATTCAAAGCCTTGCCTGTGTGCTCGTACAGTTGAGCCTTAATAACATGTTCCAATTCTGTACGGCTCATGTTGCCCTCAACGACCTTATTGAGATAAAACATCGCAGCGTTTATTGTGGCGCATTTGGAAACAATTACTGTTTGATGTCTCCAAGGCACATAAAGCAATATCTCTGGTATAGGGGTATTGGCATCATCCACTTCCTGTAATTGTCTACCAGCCTGGTAGACAAATTCAATTTGGCTTGAATAGAATGTGAACCATCGCTTTATATGGTACAGGTTAGCTCTGGAAAATCCCTCACTCTGAGGAAATTCCGAACGCATATCAAGACTAAGTCTGTCAATAACCTTTGCGCCCCACTTATATTGCTTCTGCTTCTCACAAATGTCCTCGCCCAAACTCCAGTAGAATTTGAGCATTTCTGTATTCACCTTGACAGCAGCTTTAAGCTGTGCCATACGGAAGCGTTTCTTTAGGTTAGACAACCATTTTACATAGTTCTTGTCTGCCATAAAAGAGTCGCTATTCACGAACTGCGGTATGTTGTTATTTTCTGCCATAACTTTTATTCTTTTACAGGTTCAAGCAACATCACCAATTCAGACTCGGCTATGTCGCATTTCTCAAATAGATAACGCAAACACGCTAACTTGCTTTTGTTCCCCATGGTAGTCCACAGGTATTTATCGACACCGATTTGTGTGCAGTAATCTAAGTTCGCAGTTTTTGATGTCCAGAAGTATGACCCCTTATCATATAAAGAATCTACAATATCTGGATATTTTTCTGTTATCATTTTTACCACTCGCAGTAGCATGTCTTTCCATGTCGTTTCGCTATATTCGTTGTCATATAGACGGAAACCTTTTAGCTGTCTGTTTGTTGGAGTAAATGTTTCATCCTCCAAAGAAACTTCATCAACAGGTTTGGGCAATGGCTTGAATGTTGTTTGTGGTAATGGATAAACTCGCAAGAATGTAGCCACTATCTCATTGCATCGGTTTTGTAACTCTATTTCTGTCCATTTATCACATGAAGTAACACTCTTGGTCAAGCGATATTTGGAGTTTTTATAACCAGGATAGACCTCATTTCCTATTGTCTTGCCATCACGTTTTATTTCAAATGGCTTGTTGCTTAACTCACTATTTATACCTGTCAGAGTCAAGTTTGCAAATGTATGGAGATACTTGTCTTGTATCTCCTCAAAGTTGTCTCCAAGCATCGCTTTCCAATCACCATTGAGCGTTTGGGGCATGATGTGCTCAATAGTGGCATCTTTCTTTTTCATGTCGGTTGCCACATCGTTATATTCACCATGTACAGAGTTCTCCAATCGTTCAAAGAGGAATATCTGGAATGGCTTCAACATGTGATAAGCATCACGAGTTTTGATAGACTCCACGAATTGCATATCTCTTGGCAATTGATAATTACCGTCACGGCGCATGATGTGATAAGCCAATATGTCTGAGTATGAGTTGTCTAATTCTACATTAGCAGAACTGTATTCCTCTATGCTTTTTAACACATCTTTATGCAAAGCACAGAACACTTGCGTAAGAGCATTGCCTGGCATGTTGCATACGATACGTCTTGCCAAGTAGTTCTCAACCAAATCAATCACCTTGAATACCTCATTTTCTGAAAGATTGTTGGCAGATGCATATTTCAAGAATTGGATAAAGAATACATTAGTCACATCTGTTTCTATATTACAGATGTGACGCATCTTCTCTGAAAGTTTTGCCGTAGATAGCTTTGCTTCTGTCACTTGCTGATAGTAGTGTGCATAATCAAGCATCTTGACTAATTCGTTCTTGCGGTCGTGTCCGTCCATATACTTTTTCCATTCGTAGTAGATGTTTGACTGACGGACAGGACGCTGTAACTGTTGCTGTATGGTGAGATAGTCACGCAAGAATTTTGTAGGTTGGTTTTCTGTTGACTGTTCTATCTTTTGCCAATAGTTTTTGAAACATACTTGTTGCTCCTCTGGTGTCAAAGACATCAAGAGATAGTTGCGTATTTTGTCTGCTTCGGTTAGAGCCAAGCCTGTAGAGTTCAGACTTTCGAAGATAAGCTGAGCATCATCATCGCTATCCAATTCTATTGATATGATTTGCAATCGTTCAATGGCATCAAGCAACTGGTCGAAAGAGAGTGCTTGCGGTTTTCTCGTCAACAAATCATATAAATGGCGATAGTTGCGAGTAATCTTTGAATCCTCATCAAAAGAATCTTCTTCATTGAATATCTTATCGTAAGCGATACGGTCATTCTCAATGGGAACCAATTTGATTTTACGCTCAGAGTTACAGAACTTAGCTTTTAAGAATACTTCATATGCTTCGTCTAATTTTGACTCTTCACTAATCTCAACAGCACCATCTTTTACTGCTTTTATGCCAGCCAACAAAAGAAGTGAAATGGTGGTCAAACGCTGCTGACCATCAATCACCAATCTGTTGTAGCTGCTATCTGCTGCTGATGTTACAATAGAGCCAAAGAAATGTGAACGTCTGTTTGAGCGGCTTAGTTTTACCAAGTCGCTAAACAATTGGTCACAGTTGTCAATCAACCAATCGTAATTGCGCTGATAGACAGGTATAACAAATTGTATTTGTGGTCCACAGATAATTTCATGTAATGGTTTTGCGTAACCTTTCATTGTTTGTTCCTTTCTTGTTTGTTAACCAGTTACAATTCTTGCACTTTATACTGGCATATTTGATTCTGTTTTTAGGATATAATCCCGGCTGTCGACACTTAGCCCACAAAGATAATGTATTTTTAGCAGAAAACATAAAAAAGCAGTACCTTTGCAGAAAAAGTAAAAGAGTAAAAAGTAAAAAGGGTAGGAGGTATGAGCATCTTGCCCATACCACTCAACCTAAAAGCATAAAAACGAGGATATGAAAAATCTGATGGGTATTGTGCGTAAGGCAATGACTGTAGCAGCGTTCCTTACGATTTCTGTTGCAGCGGATGCAGCAGAAGTGATGTACAAAATCGTTGAATACAACAAGCAGACAGCAGAGTTTGCGATAGCAGCATGTGGAACGGTGCCACGCAACTCTCGAGTAGACTTCGAGAACAAGTTCGGTGCAACAACGGGCAACCGCTACAACCAGATACCTCGCAACCACGAGGCAGTGCTCTATCTCGAAGGATGGCAAGGCTGCAAGGTGCGCAGCATCACGTTCTCGATGTGCTCAAACAATAAGAAAGGACAAGTGGGCGTGTCGCTCAACGATGGTGGCACAACGCTCTACTCGTTGGCACCGGTCGACTTCGCCAGTGCCGACTGGTTCGGCGAGTGGGTATCGAAAGACCTCGGCGTATATGTCGACGTGACGAAGCAGATAGACGCACCAGCCATCACCACCAACGATATGAGCATCGTTGTGGCTGGAGGCAAGAGCGAAGGCTCGGTGTATCTCGATGCCATCACTATCGAATACGATGAGGCTGACATAGCTTTGGAGTCGCCGCTCGGCTGGCAGTATGAGAAGCTCACGAAGAAGAACACGCTCAGCGCGGGCGACGAGGTGATGATATACCGCAACGGATCGGCAGCTGCCGACTTAGGCGGCATGGACGAGACAAACTATCTCGATGTAGTGTCGGTGACCTCAACGGCTGACGTTACCTGCCCAGATGTGCTACGCTTCACACTGAACAAGTCTGCCGACCAGCAGCACTGGACCCTCACCGACCAATTCGGTCGTCAGCTTGGTGCGACAGGCAAGCAGAAGTTGGCATGGAACGAGGGCATAACCGAGTGGAATATAGCACTTGATCACGAAGGCGCAACGCTTACTCCTACTAACGAAGCTTACGGCACAATGCGCTACAGCACTCCGGATAACAGCTACGCACGCTTCAACCTCTACACATCCAAGACCCTGCCCCTGCCGTTTCTCTATCGCAAGTGTGAGCAGAAGCAGCCCGAGCTATCGCGTTCGATCAGTTTTGCAGAGGAAGAGATGACGGTATCGTTAGATGTTGCCCATATTGGATTGCGCCCGACATTCATGCCGAAGACCACTACCGACAAACGCTTGCATTGGAAGAGCTCAAACGAGAGCGTTGCGACCGTCACAGGTGGTTACGTTACGCTCCTTAGCGTAGGCGAGACAACCATCACCGCCACCACATACGACAGTGGGGTAGAAACAACAATGCACCTTGTTGTCACCGAACCGACCGCTATCAACGGCGCAACGAATGACGCAAAGGTGCATAGTCCGCGCAAGGTGCTCGACGGCAATAAGGTCGTTATTGTGACAGAGCAGGGATGCTACGGAACAGGCGGATGGAAGGCAGGGCGCAAGTAAAGCTTGCGTCAGCATTTCTTATTTCGCATTCTCCAAAATAAATGCCAAATTCTAAATAGCGGTTCGCTTAGTGCCTCCGCAGGATAATATCTAAGCAGACGAGCGTCACGGTATAATCTTAACAGATTATGCCCCAACGCTCCGTGCTTGAAGCCGTTGTCTTTATACGCATCGTGTCCCCACGCATGGCGTTTGTCGTGATGTCCGAAATTGCCACCATGCAGAATGTCGTCGAGCAACATCCGTCCACGTGTCTTGTCTATCGGTGCAATCATCAGTTCCTCCGACAATCCCATCACCTCATGCAACACATACATCATTGCACCTGCGAACTTCCATAAGCCGAGACGCTTTAGCGAGTTTTGAATTTTGAGTTTTGAACTTTGAATTATCGGCTTTGCCGATTTTGAATTATTCAATTTTGAGTTTTGAAATTCCAATTCACAATTCTTCAACTCTTCATCGCATAAGCGACAATTCCAAACTCCGAATTCACAATTCAAAATTACGTAGTAATAGTCTACCACTTGGCGTAGTCCGACACCTTCATAGAAGTAATGATGATAGAGATGGTACAACTGATAGACAGCATTGAACGCAGGAGTAGGAGAGGCCACCTCACCAGCCCCATCAGGCAACGCAATCATATTGCGACACTGCACCTCGATGCTATCCGCAAACCATCGTTGTAAACGACGGCTATACACAAAGTTTGCCATGAAGCCCGGTGTGTAATGCAGCTCAACGCACACACCATTCAGAGTGATAGCGATATGACTGAAGCTCTCCTCGTCCACACGTCCATTTTCCTTTGCCAGCGAATGAGCCAACGCACGTATCTCCTCACGCGATGCCTTCACCCACATATCCACATCGCCAGGGGTACGCGCAGCCGGATTTGGGTACATCGCAGCATTCGCTTGTCCCTTCAGTATGCAACAGTCGTAGCCCGCAGCCCTCACCTTATTATATATATCGGCGGTGGCTTCGTTTAGCATCCAATTCTGTCGACGTATACCCTGGCTCGCCATGAACCAATTCATCAGCAGTTTCTGTGTTGGTGCCACGCTTTTCGGCAGTTTCGATATGCCCTCCATGATGATGCCCACTAACGTCTGCTTCCTGGCAAAACCAAAGAAACGCTCCCAATCGAAGCCAATCAGTGCCGACCCATCAACAAACTCCCGACCACCATAAATACCAAGCGAGAATTGTATGAATTTGTAGTAAATATCCTTTACCATCTCTCGCGAAAGATAACATTGAAAAGGAACAGCGCATTGCCAATAATATACCTGCGCCACATACGCTTCGGCTCCTTCAGCAGTCGATAAAGCCACTCCAAACCATGACGCTGCCACCATACGGGTGCACGCTCCACCGTACCAGCAAAGAAGTCGAACACCGCCCCGATGGTACCTACATGGCAGTGGATATTCAGTTCATTCCAATGCGAGTAAGTCCACTTCTCCTGCTTTGGCGCAGTCATACCAATCCATAGCAAGTCAGGATCAGCAGCATTGATAGTATCAATGATAGCCTTATTGTCCTCCTTCGAGAACTCAGGCTTGTACGGTGGCGAGTAAGTCACCACCTTCAGATGCGGATACACCTTAGCCGCCCGCTTCACTATCAGGTCGAGCACCTTCTCCGAACTGCCCATGAACATAACCGTGAGCGAACGCTCACGGGAAACATTCTTCACTCCACATTCTTCGAGTTTGTTCATTTCAAACTCGAACAAGTCCCATCCTGCAATACGTTCCTTCGGTTGGCTCTTCGCCTTTATCCATCGGCACGCCTTCACTATGCTCACTCCGTCCGGAATGAGCACATCACCATTTGTCAGCGCCTCAGCGAACAACCCGTCCTTACGTGCAGTGTTGTACGAATGTGCATTAATCGTATTGATAAGCAACTTGCCATCAGGCAGCGAGGCAAGCTCCGCCTTGCTACCAAGTATATTTAAATCTTTTAATCGAAACATATTAGTACTTAAATCAAACACATATTTTTAAAATCTTCGCCATCCTCTTCTCAAACACCTCCAATGTAAACTCCTTTTCAAACTTTTCTCTTCCTGCCTCGCCCATACGCTGGCGCAGGGCAGAGTCGGAGAGGAGGAATTCTATCTTGTTGGCTAAGATTGCAGCATTATACTTTGGGACGAGGAAGCCTGTCTTGCCTTCATCTATAATACCGGGGATTCCACCCTCTGTGGTAGAAACACACGGTAGACGATGCTGCATAGCTTCCAATAATACCAATGGGAAACACTCGTTATGATAGAACGTAGGGAAGACAAAGATGTCAGCACCATTCAGGAAAGCCTCCTTGTCCTTACCATATTTCCTGCCATGATACACCACCATACCCTCAAGCCCACGCTTTACGACCTCAGCCTGAAACATAGCAGCATCCATCTCCACCGTTTCACCACCCACAAAGTCGCAGACAAAACGGCAGCCTTTCTCCTTCAATACCTTCAGAGAATCAAGCAGAACAACCACACCCTTACTTATCAGAAGATTAGAAAGGAACAGGAGATGAGGAATCTTATCTTCAGGAGATGCCGCATCAAAAGGAGCCGATACAAAACTCTCTATAGAAGCCGAAGGGATACCATTGCCACATACGAACACATCGTCCCTCTTCACATATTTCTTCACATCATCATAAAGACATTCAGACAAGAGAATCACCTTGATATCCTTAAAGAACCGTCTATACAAAGCATTGTCCAAACGCCTGTCTTGACGAGTTACCACACCTTTATTATGGTAATGCACCACCACCTGACAACCCAGACGTTTCAGCATCTGAACCACCACAAAGTCCTTATAGAAAGCACCGCCACAAGCATTAGGCGTAACATACACCAATTGAGGTTTGACCACCTTCACCTCATGCCGTATCTTCTTCAGAAGCTTGAAGAAATCAAAGAGTTTCCTCATCCCCACCTTCCCGATGTCCTGCAAGTTCTTCGCAGTAGTAAGGTTGATGTAATGACAGTCAAACTCTCGCTTTATCAGTTTGCTATCGTGGATATACTGCCCCACCATAGCAGCACCATGCACAGGCGGTGGCATGTGCATGATAAAAAGTATCTTTGGTTTCATTGTTATTCTATTTATCTAGCATCTGTCTTTATGAAAATGTACAATATACAGCATTCCAACTAATTATATTACATTCCAATTTTTCTCAGCAAACGCTTAAATATTGTTTTTTTCCATGCTGTAACAATTGCCACATTTTACCCCCCCCAGAAGCTCTTACAGAGGAACTTTCATTAAAACAATCAAAATGTTGTTGAATATTGCAAATCACCTCTTCGTACATAAAATGCGGCAGAAAGGTTTCATTATAAATAAGAAAATGTTTATTATCACGACAAAGTCTATCCATCTTGCGTTTTTGTAGATGAACGTATGCATATTCTTTCTTGTTTACAATGTCATCTCGCAAAATTTCGACATCAAAAATCTTACCATCTGAATATTCTACAAAATGTAATCCTTCAGAGAATCGGATTTTCAATACTCGATGAGGACCAAAACCTTTAGGCGGCAATATATCTAAAGCTCTCTTCAGGAGCCAGTTATACATGTCTGTTTCCTTTACGCCATCTTCTTTGCGAAATCTTGCATACCCCCATTCATCATAGATCAGATTCAAATTTGTGGAACGAGTTTCGTCAAAAGTAAAAGCGTTTATCGTTCTATTCTTTTTCTTAAACAGATTTACGAAATAAGGAGTGTTACGTTGCAAGGTGCAAGAGCCACCGCCACCAATTACATCAAACTTAGACATTGTGTCATCATTAATGAATAATGACAAATTGCCCCATATTATATCAGGATCACACCATCCCCAAAGATATAACAGATTATTTACTTGTTTTGATATAATTGTTCGTACTCTCGTTGCATCTTCTTTAATGAAAAGTTTTCTTTTGCAAACATATAGGCTTTGCCTGACAGCTCTTTATATTTTTCTTCCGAAATGTCTTTGCTAAAGATTTCAATAAAAGCATCAACAGAATTGCCATCAACAGCCAAAGGCCAGTCTTCTGGCAATGTGTCTCTAAGACCAGGACATCTATTGATGACAGTTGGTGTATGTGCAAGACTTGCCTCAATTGGCATCAGTGCCAAACCCTCATGGTTTGAAGGCATAAACAAATAGTCAAACGAACCAAGATATTGTGACAGTCCATAAATTTTGTCATAAAGGCTCACATTAGAGAAAGATTCAATCGTAGTCTTTATCTTCTCTAAATAGCTGCCTTCTCCCACTATATGAAAATGAAGGTTGTTACTATTCTTAAAGGCCACAATAACCTCCAACAGTTCATCTACGCCTTTTTGCCATTCCAATCGTCCTGCAAAAAGTACATTCACCTTGCCTTTAACAATGTGGTCAAATGGTTTTTGCACCACCTCTTCTAAACCATTATAAATAATAGGTATATTTTTTTCGCCATAAGCACGTTCATAACATTCTTTGGTTGATTGAGAGATAGCAACATTGCTATGATGCCTAATATAAAACCTTTCAACAAACCTACCGATTCCTTTCCAATCATTCCATAATTCAGTGTTATGAATGGTTCTGATATATATAGGATGAATCCAGAAATATGTCCAAGCAATTTTTCTGAAGACCCATAGAGCAAGATCTGGTATTTCCGTATGAACATGGATAACATCTGGCTTTAAATCAATATATAGGCGCTTAAACCAGATCCAAAACATCAAAATTGCATATTTTTTAATGCTATAAGGTGAACAATGGACGATGATGCCAGCGTCGGTTAGTTCTTTTATTATTTTTCTTGAAAATTCAGAGCTTGAATGCACAACTTCGACGATATGATATTCTATAGCTGGATTATCCGATTTTGCAATATTGAATGCCACACGTTCTGCCCCACCTACATCAAGATGGGTAATAATATGAAATACATGTTTCATCCTGTAATAAGTTTTGCTGTTACTTTGTCCCAATCAATGCTTTGGAGATACTCTGCCATTTTTTTACGTTCCATATTTAAGTCATTAGGATGATCAACACAATAATCCATTATTTGGTATAAAGCGTTAATATCATTTGGTTTGCAGTACAATCCAAAAGCTCCGTTATTCATCTGTTCTCGCAACCCTCCTGTTTCAGAGGCTATGATTGGGACGCCAAACTCTAAGGCAACAGGTATAACACCACTTTGACTTGCATCCAAATACGGGAGTACTAAAATGGTATTTGGTTTACAAAAATATGATTCAACGTCCTTATCCTCAATATATTTATTGGTAATATCAACATTTGGTAAACCCTCAAAGAATTCCTTAAAAGGTTCAAAGTTTCCACTTCCAACAACTCTCAAAGAAACATTGGGCTTTGTTTTAACTAAAGTAGAATAAGCTTTTGCCAAAATCGTTAATCCTTTGTATTCGCTTATACGGCCAAAGAAAAGAAAATTAATTGTTGTATTTAAAGAAAAATCAACAGTTAAAAAAGTATCTTTCTTATAGCTCTTCATCCGTCCGTGCGGCATATAATGGATTTTTGAAAGGTCAAAGCCAAAACGCTTCTGAACAATAGGAATAAAACTCTTTGTAAGCACCACTACATCGTCAGACGATTTTATATATTTTGTTGTCATATAACGTTCTATAAAAGGCACTCCACTATGATGTATTGGATCATGACATATTGTATATTTAGGACCTTTGAGACATCTCATCAAACTGATTGCCCACGGATGATAGAATGTACTGATTATACGATCAAAAATAATATGGTTAAAGTGTTTTTTCAATTTTCTTCTTTCTTTAAAGAAAAAAGACATTGTTGCTTGAATAGCAGTATCCCTTGTTCCTGTTTCTAAAAAATACACTTCTTTCAACGCAGTTTCCTTTTTCCAATCATCCTTATTGGCAATTTTGCTTGAAATTATAACGTATACGTCACACCCGTTCTGTGCAAATCCGCGTGCCATTTCTAGTGTGAAAACCGGACCTGCACCTTCCTTAAAAAGAAAAGTTATTAATATGTTTTTTTTCATGTTCATTATCTAAACCATGGAGTCCAATTTAAAATATATTTTCCTTCTAGATTTCTTTTTCTAATATATTTTGCAGGAACACCAGAATACAAAGCATCTTTATCATATTCACCAGTAAGTACAGTGCTACCAGCACCAATCAAGCAAGCCTCCTTAAGAACAGCTCCGGGCAAGATTATACATCTTGCACCAATCCACACATTATCATCTAACACGACCTCTTTTTCAAAGTAATCAAAGCCTGCAGAACGTGACTTGTGTGATCCTGATATAATCATTGTTCCTATGGATACACTAACGTTATCGCCAATGTGCACCCCCCCCACGCGCGTCAATATGACAACTCTCATTAATAAAACTGTTACGTCCTATTTTTATGCGCCAAGGTTTGATAATAACTGTTCCCATTAAGATTCTTGATCCAGGTCCTATCTTCATACCACATACCACATAAAACAATTTCCGAATATGCCAGCAGGGAAAGTAAGCAATTATGTAATTTAGAAATACATAAAGAAAATCCAAAAATTTTGATTTTATATATTCTTTCATTTTTTTTGCCCTTTCAATAAGTTCCAACAAGTTTTAGCCAATCTCCACCACCATGTCTTACGTCTGTCTAATTTACGTTTTGCTTCATTTGGTAACCACGACCCCATATAAAGATGCACAGATGTTGTGCCATCTGTTCTGTCCCAATTCCCCCAAAAATCCATAGCGTTAAAAAATGTTCGAGGATAGATATGAACTCCATATACAATTTGCTCACTGTTATCTATTTTCAATCCGTATTTCTCTTCTAGATAGTTGGTTGCAGCAACTGCATTGGATATATTTTTTTCTATAATATCCATTGTAAATGGCTGTTTATAATACTGCATGAGTTCAGATATAAGTTTATGCTTAGGAGGAAAGCCCATTACTCCCATAGACAAGACCTTTCCATCCTCAAAACCCATAAAAGCCTCATCATTCTCCACAAAACGATTCAGACTTTTTTCAAGTTTCTCGTCAGTATCAAGATAGATACCTCCCTCTTCGTATAGTTTAACAAGCCGTACATAATCAGCTACAAAAGCATATTTTTTCGCTTCATATGCCCCCTTACACCATTCTGATGAGTTGATGTCAAAACTCTCCTCATTCCATAGCTTAAACTCATAATCTGGTAAATACTTATGCCATGTTTCTATACATTTTTTCACAAGGTCTGGCAACTCTTGACCACCAAACCAACAATAGTGTATTATTTTTGGTATCATAATTTTACAATCTAAAATAAAGTTCGTTTTTTTGTTTTATCATTTTCGTAAACAATACAGGCAGATTTCCTGATAATCTTACACCATAAACAGAACTGTTTACATAATAATCTACAGCGTTAGATTTATGATTATTTTCACTTTTTAAAACAAGGGCATTTACAGACCTCAACTTCATCAATTCTTTCCATGGAGTATCATCCCACAGCCATACACAATACATAAACTGTTTAACAACTAAATGTTGCATCATTTTCTTCATGATTCTACATACAGCTCTATAATCTTCTGTATTGTCATAACAATGAGGATAGAAAATAGCAGAAGGGTTGTATTCCATTATTTTTTTCAAGAGACCACCACATAATAGTTCATTGTTTTCATTAGCCAAAAAGCCTCCATCTGGCCAATCAAGAAATTCAACATTTTTACAGCCCAACATTCTGTGGGCATTTTCTACCAGTGGAAACACGTCTAACATTATTTATTAAGCGTCCAATCCAATAATTAATGTTTTTATTATTTTTTATTTTCATCGTTTGGTATAAAATCTAACAAAAAGCTTTTTGCTGTAGAGATCCATAAGAAATTGTCTTCAATACGTTTCTCTGCACATTCTGCATGAGAATTGTTTTTTATTATATCTGCCATCTCAACAACACTATTGCACAAGAAGCCGCTTTTTCCATTCTCAATGATGCAATCAGGTCCAGGAGCATGACGAGCTACAACAGTACATCCGTGATACATAGCCTCAAGAATTGCCATACCAAAAATCTCATTAGGATTGAAGTTTACAACATAATCGGCTATTTCATAATAAGCATGTACTTTTTTATTAGGAATTGTGCCTATATAGTGTACTTTTTCAAGATTGCCTCCTTTAGCTAAATGTTCCTTGTATTCTTTTTCTGCTGTCCAAGCAGAACCAATATGTACAATATAAAAATCATCAGAAAGAAGTTCTGCCAAATTAAGCAAGTCTAGCGGATGTTTATCATGACGCAAGGCACATATACAAACTATGATTTTCTTGTCAACAGGAATTTTCAAGTCACTCTTTATTTGTAATTTACTTCGATTTTCTGTTGGTATAACATCTGTATCCAAACCTACAGGTGCAAAAGAAGCTGATTTAACCCCGTGTTTATGTAGCTCCTCTACGACAGCTAGGGTTTTGGCAAATACTTTTGTCTTCCTCAAATAAAAGTAATTTCTATATGTTATGACATCAACAATCATGCGTGAAACACTCTTTTTTGAAGAACTATGGAGAGTTCCCACATAACAATAGTGAGGTATCTGATGGTCTAGACAATAACTTACGGCAAAAGGCACTCCAACAAGATTGTCACATTGAAGATGAAGAACGTCAAGATGAAGAGGCATCAATTTTTTCATGTCAGGAATTATATGATGTACACATCTCCACTTGTATGATAAATACACTTTATATATTCCATCTTGTATCTTTACTGTCTTTCCATAACGTTCGTCATTTTTGCTAACCCAATAGACAATTGTAAAAGAATGTCCTAGCTGAACCATAGCCTTGCCCAAACCTATCTCTTGAACATTATAGCTACCATTCTGCCATTCACCATAGTCAAGATGTATGTATCCTATATGCATTATTTTTGTTTTATATTAAAGTTTCGTCATTATGTTTACAATAGAAACTAACCAAATGCTTACCTTTATGTTAGTACTCAATTTAGGGCATAACCCTTTGTATAGGCACTTTTGCAAGTGCCTATATATTGAGATGTTAAAAATTTCACTTGTTTATTAACTATTGGCATGTCGCCAATCCG
>OGKZ01000437.1_pt1 | contig 41578 bp, 33 predicted proteins | sample 1572571 | NCBI WGS metagenome assembly OGKZ01 (sample SAMEA2581906, study PRJEB24529) | metagenome | biome: Human gut stool | place: China | collected 2011 | reverse complement strand
GAAGCTTAAGCAGTGGAACTCAAGACTCTTCTAACAGTATTATGGAAGCACTTTCACATCTTGAGGCTACATCAGATGAAATGCTTGAATCAATTACAGAAACAGTTGAACTTATACAGCTTAATATTGAGAAGGTATCAACAGTTAATAAGTCAGTATCAGATATAACAAGTGATGCAACAAGTCTTGGCGATAATATAAAGGTTGTTGACAGTGCAGTTAAGCAGGTTGAAAATTCTAACGAGACACTTACTGCTAATATGAATCAGGTTGGCGAAATAATGCAGATAATGACAGAGAGCATTAATAATGCAGAACAGACAACCAAGACGATGCTTAGCAAATATGAAGCAAGTGCCAGAAGTGCAACGGATATTGAGTCTGTTGTCGGCGAACTTATGGAAGAACTTGGTATCGGTGGATTTATGAATGTTTCCGATATAAAGAGTGGTATGAAGTTCAGAATGGTTATTGAAGGTCAGACTAATGCCAGGGAAGAATACACAGGCGAAGTTGTTGACAGAAAAGACAATAATGTATACATAAATATTAATAACAGAGCAGCATTTGATGATAAGAGAAGAAATCTTAAGTGTTCATTTAACGCTGTTGTAGATAATGTGTTATATTGCTGGAATGATATAGCAATACATAATGTCAAGGCAGGAGAAAAGGGACAGTTCAAGCTTACTATTGATACGAACCCACAGGTATATAACAGAAGAAAATATCCAAGAATGCCACTTGACAATAAGTGTACAATAAGCGTTGATGGTACAGATATAACATATTATGGACATATGGTTAATATCAGTGCTAATGGTTTTGCATTTTCAGTTAATGACTCATCGTTTGAAAATATGAAGGGTAAGAATATTGTTATCGAGATTGATAATTTCGATGTTATTAAAGACAAAGAAATACAGGGCTGTATAATAAGATGTTCTAATGATGAGGGTAATTATATTGTCGGTTGTAGAATGCCAGAGGACAGCAATGAGATTAAAGATTATGTGAATAAGAATTATAGTGAATAGTTATTGTGACGTCTGGTAAACACTAAGCAGCATAAAAGCTATACAACTATATAATAAAAGTCCGCAGTATCTGCGGGCTTTTTGTATTTAATATTCAGAAGCAAAAGTAAAAAAATAAAATCAAAAATCAAGATAGGAGTCGTAATTATGTCAATTAAAACAGTTGGAATTATAGGTGCGGGTGCAGTAGGTTCTTATGTTATATGGGGACTTTCTAAGGTCGAGGACATAAAACTTGGTGTTATAGCCAAAGGTGAGAGAAATCAAAAGCTTAAGGCTGATGGATGTAAGATTAATGGTAATGTATACCGTCCAGAGGTATGGACACCGGACGAAGCAAAAGGTGTTGACTTGCTTATTGTATCATTAAAGTATGGAGCGCTTCCAGCAGCACTTGATGATATAAAAGCAGCAACAGGTGATAATACTATAGTTATGAGCCTTATGAATGGTGTAGACAGTGAAGATGTTATCGCAGAAAAGATAGGTGCTTCTCATATGTTATATTCACTTATTAAGGTAGCTTCAGCATATAAAGAAGGAAAGGGGTATGTCTTTAATCCTGAGACAACTCTTGGAATTATATATGGAGAACTTAATCCGCCTTTTAATAGTGACAGAGTTAATGCTGTTAAAGAACTCTTTGAAAGTGGCAGTATACATTTTCGTGTGACAGAGCATATTAAAGAGGAGATATGGTGTAAGTTCCGACTTAATGTGTGCAATAATCTTCCGCAGGCTATTCTTGGGGCAGGTGTTGGCTGTTACAGGGACAGCGTACATATGAAGGCAATCAGTGAAGGTCTTCGTAAGGAGCTTGAGGCCGTTGCAGCAGCAAAAGGAATTGACATAAGCGTTGTTGATGGTTCTTCCGGCAGGGGAAGTGCAGTCCTTCCAACAGCAAGATATTCAACATTGCAGGATATCGATGCCAAAAGACATACGGAGATAGATATGTTCTCAGGTGCATTAATGAGAATGGGAAAAGAGCTTGGAATTCCTACACCATATAATGAGTACACTTATCATATGATAAAAGCTATTGAAGAAAAGAATGATGGAAGATTTGACTATAATGGCAAAGAAGAGGAGCTTGTGTGGGCAAAATAATAGGAGATTGTCAGGATCAAAAATCTTCTTTGTACAAGCACGAATAAAAGAATCTGTCATTTAAAATAACAAAAGAAGACTTTAAGATAAATATACATTGCAGGAGAGCACTTAAAATAGGCTTTGTATTACCTAATCATCTGACATATTGAATAATGATAAAACACCAGTAGATACAAGCTTAGTTATGAGTTCAGCCATTTTCTCAGGTGATTCTTTAGTATCTCTTGACAGCCATTGTTCAATAAGACCTACGCAGCCGTAGAGTATAAAATTGCTGTAATATACCTGATTCATTGAAAACTGTGGAGACAGTTTATTAAATTCTGATTGCAGACAGTGTATATTATAGAGCTTGAATATTTTCATAATGAATGAAATATCACCATTAGGTCCTATTAGTACACGGAAAAGTTCGGCATTGTCATCTACAAGCTTAAATATTTCTAAGAACAGAGGATAAGGAAAATCTTCATTAGTCTCAGAATTATATTTTTGGAAGATCTGCAAAAACTTCTCACTAAGCTCCTGCTCAATTGAGTCGAGCATATCGTATATATCTTTATAATGAAGGTAAAAAGTTCCTCTATTAATATCTGCATATTCGCATAATTCTTTTACAGTTATATCCTTAATGTTTTTTTGTTTCATAAGAGCAGAAAGGCTGCGGATAAGCAGAGCCTTTGTTCTTATTACACGCTTGTCTTTGTTATGTTCCATATTGTTCATCCTTTAAATATATAGTAATTGTTTATTGTCTTAAATATTTCTTAATTAATAGACATTTATCAACGTAATGTCTATTAATGAACATTTTATCAAAATGTGATTATTGAGCAAATATTATATGATAATTATAATTATTTCATAAAAATAATCAACACTATGTTTATAAACACAATAAGCAAAATGAAGAAAGGATGGTACATTTAAGAAACTAATTAATAATTAAAGTTTATTGAAAATTATCAGGATATTTAGTGAATTATATGTACAGAAGAATTTATGAAGGAAAAAGAAGAAAAGCAAAAGGGTAATTTTTGGCTTACGGCAGCCACATTTATTGTGAATAAACGTAAAGCAATAGAAATTCTTTTTATTCTTGCGATTATTTATAGTGTGTTATCTATCAATAAAGTACAGGTCAATCAGGATATTACATCATACCTGCCAGCCGATAGTGAGACAAGACAGGGATTGTCTATTATGGACGAACAGTTTGTTACATATGGCAGTGCTAAGGTTATGCTTACCAATGTCACCTATAATCAGGCAGACGAGCTTGTAAGCGAACTTAAGGACATTGATGGAGTTAAGCAGGTAACATTTGACGACTCATCAGACCATTATAAAGGTACAGATGCTTTGTTTGATATTACATTTGATGGAACGGAAGATGAGGATATAAGCAAACAGGCATTGAATGATGTCAAGGATATGTTATCAGATTATGACGTATATGTTTCAACGGAGGTTGGTTCGGAAGAAGAAAGCGCAGAATCATTGTCAAAGGATATGAACATTATTCTTGTACTGGCAGTAATTATTATAGTTGTTGTGTTAATGCTTTCAACAAAGGCATATCTGCAAATTCCAGTATTGCTCATAACATTTGGTGTTGCGGCTATTCTTAATATGGGAACTAATTACTGGTTCGGCACTATTTCATCTATCACCAATTCGATAGCAGTTGTGTTACAGCTTGCACTGGCTATTGACTATGCGATTATTCTCTGCGACAGATTTATGGAGGAGCACGAAACGCTTAATGCAGAAGAAGCGGTAAAGGTTGCACTCTCAAAGGCTATTCCAGAGATTAGTTCATCATCACTTACAACTGTATCAGGTATGGTTGCAATGATGTTTATGCAGTTTAGGCTTGGTTATGATATGGGTATTATATTGGTTAAGGCTATTATTATAAGTCTTATATCAGTATTCTTCCTTATGCCGGGAGTACTGCTTATATTTGCCAGGGGAATTGATAATACACATCACAAATGTTATGTGCCAAAGATTACAATTGTTGGAAAATTTGCTAATAAGACCAAATACATAATTCCACCTTTATTTATAGTATTCCTTATAGCAGCAGCTGTATTTTCAAATAACTGCCAGTATATTTATGATACAAGCTCCATTGTGAGTGCGAAGAAGAGTAATGCTAAGATAGCAGAAGAAAGAATAGAAGATACATTTGGCAAGAGCAACCAGTTAGTTGTTATGGTGCCAAAGGGCGATTATGAGTCAGAGAAGAGAGTGTTAGGCAAATTAGATAATCTAAGCTATGTTACATCAACACTTGGTCTTGCAAATGTGTCAATTAATGATGATTATGTGCTTACGGATAAGTTAAATCCTAGACAATTTGCTGAATTGATTGATATAGACAGGGAAGTAGTTGATGTGCTTTATATGGCATATGCTTATAATCATGAGCAGTATGGTCCTGTATTTACAGGAGTTAATGATTATGAGGTTCCTATTATTGATATGTTCTTATTCCTTTATGACCAGTATAGGGAAGGTTATGTAAAATTAGATAGTGATTTGGACGATAAGCTTAATACATTATATGATACACTCCACGATGCACAGCTACAGCTTCAGGGAAGCGGTTATTCAAGATTTGTGCTTAACCTTTCACTTCCGGTAGAAGGTCAGGAAACATATGATGCATTGGAAGAAATCCGTGGTATTGCAGCTCAGTATTATGGCACAGATAATGTAGTCCTTGTTGGTAATTCTACAAGTGACCACGATCTTGAGTCATCATTTGCATCAGATAATATTATTATAAGCGTACTTACTGCACTTTTTGTTATGATAATTCTGTTCTTTACATTCCAGTCAGCAGGACTTCCAGTGCTTCTTGTTCTTACTATTCAGGGAAGTATATGGGTTAACTTTGCTGTACCGGCATTACAGGGACAGACAGTATTCTTTATTGCATACCTGATTGTATCAGCAATACAGATGGGTGCTACAATCGATTATGCGATTGTTATATCTAACAGGTATTTGCAGTTAAAGAAGGAAATGCAGCTTAAAGATGCAATGATTGAGACACTTAACCAGTCATTCCCAACAATATTTACATCAGGTTCAATTCTTACCTGTGCAGGCTTCCTTATAGGTGAGATTGCCTCTGATGCGACAGTTGCTTCAATAGGTGTTGCACTTGGACGAGGTACATTAATATCAATTATCCTTGTATTATTCGTACTTCCACAGATACTTTTACTTGGAGATATAATTATTGAAAAGACAGCTCTTACAATGAATATTGCAAGACCACAGAAAGAAGTTGCCGGCAGGGTAAGAGTTACAGGACACGTCAAAGGTTATGTACAGGGTGAGATTGATGCTGACATTCAGGGAACATTCCAGGGACAGATGAAGGTATCAGTTGATTCACTAATTCCAGGACGTCAGGGACAGGTTACATATGAAGATACAGATAATCTTTTATTAACAGATAAAAGTGATGGTGTGGATAATACAGAAAATGTTACGGACAATACAGAGAAAGGAGATGAGCAGTAATGGTAAAGCTTAATACAAAATTTAATAAAATACTTGCAGTAATGCTGTCACTGCTCATTATCTTTGCGGCATTTGGAAATATTATTCCATATGTGGTACAGGCAGAGGAAGCTGACAGTGATGTCATAGTAATTTCCAGTGCCAGGGAACTTATTGAATTTGCCAATAACTGTAAATATGACAGTTACAGCAGGGGCAGGACAGTAAGACTTGCTACAGATATCAATTTATCTAATACAGATTTTAATGGAATACCATATTTTGATGGAACATTTGATGGTGCTAACCATACTATAAGAAGCTTTAATGTCGATTATAAGGGTTCAGATTATGGCTTTTTCCGTTACCTTGGAGAAAATGCTTATGTATGCAATTTTAGTGTATCAGGAAGCGTTAATACATCTGGTTCACAGAAGAATATAGGAGGAATTGCCGGTGTTAATTATGGTACAATAACTAACTGCACATTTTATGGAAAAGTCAATGGTACAACATATGTAGGTGCGATTGCAGGAATTAATAAGCCGGGTGCTAATATAACTAACTGTCTTAGTGATGCTGTTGTTACAGCAACTAACCAGACAGGTGGAATAGCTGGCAAGAATGAAGGACTTATAAGTGAATGTGTATCAAGAAGCCGCGTTAATACAGATGAATTAGCTTCATCACTTGATGTCGGTGGAGTTGATGTTGGAACATTTAATATTACACAGCACGTTGTAGACCGTAACGATATGGGTGGAATAGCAGGTAATTCATCTGGTGTTATTTCATCGTGTACAAATTATGGAACAATTGGATATAACCATACAGGTTATAATGTTGGTGGTATAGCAGGAAGCCAGAATGGAAAGATACTTAACTGTACCAACGAAGGCGATATATACGGCAGAAAAGATGTCGGCGGTATTATCGGACAGGCAGAGCCTTATATAGAGTCTGAATATTTACAGGACAGAATTGATACAATTCAGGACTCTGTTAATAACATAAGCAATACATTAAACAGCTTGTCAGATTCAATGAGCAGTGCTTCATCTAAGACAAGAGATTATGCAGAAAGCATTACGAACCAGTATAAGGAAGATGTTGATGTATTATCGGACTCTTTAAAGGAAGTATCTGACTCTATGCAGGATAACCCTGATACAAGAGAGTATTTTGACAATATTAATAATGCACTTAATAAGATAAAAGACATTCAGGGTGATGATAAAATTTTATCAGACTCCCAGAAAGATGCTATTGATGAGCAGTGGGATATCATTAATGATAATCTTAAGAACATCAGTAACACAATGGCAGATTCGAGTGATACAGCAGAAGATTTTGTGAAAGATGTATCAGACCAGCTTGGAACAGGCAATATTACAGGAGATATTCAGGGGATTGTAAATGTTCTTGATGAACAGATACAGAATATTTCTGACAGTATCAACACAATTTCTTCGCAGATTAACAATATAGGAAGTACAGTGAATGATACAGCACAGCTTGTTACAGGTGATGACAGCCATATAGAAGATATTTCCACGGCGGAAAATGCGGAGAATACGGATGGTGTTATAACTAAATCGGTGAACAGGGGAGCTGTATATGGCGACCTTAATGTAGGCGGAATAACAGGAACTATGAACATTGAATATGATGTAGACCCTGAGTATGATCTGGATTTAAGAAGTTCAACAAATGTCAAGCTTCGTTCAACAGTTAATGACATAGTAATATACTGTGTTAATTATGGAGAGGTTACTTCCAGAAAAGATTGTACAGGCGGAATAACTGGTTTGCAGGAATTAGGACTTATATATGGCTGCGAGGGCTATGGGGGTGTTAAGTCTGAAACTGGTGATTACGCAGGTGGAATAGCTGGTAACAGTGTCAGTGCAGTATCAGATAATTACAGCCTCTGCAATGTTGAAAGCGACAGCTGCACAGGCGGAATATGCGGACAGGGATACACAGTTAAGAATAATGTGTCCATTGCAACAATCAGCGGTGATGGTGAGAAAAAAGGTGTGATTGCTGGAACTACTGATTCAGAGGGAAGCATAAGAAATAATATATTTGTGAGTGACACTTTAGGCGGCATAGATGATATTAATTATAGTGGTGTTGCTGATAAGGTGACTTATGATTATGTTATGTCACTTGATAATATTCCAGAAGGCTTTCATCAGATAACAATAACATTTAAAGCTGATGGTTACGTTGTTGGAACTAAGATAATAGCCTACAATGGCAATATTACAACATCAGATCTGCCATCAATACCAAAGAAAGACGGATACTATGGTGAATGGCCGGCAGATATTACAGTAAGTCCTATAACACAGAATAAAGTTGTTGAGGCAGAATATCACCTCTGGACAGAAAGTCTTGCATCTAATGAGAAAAATGCAGATGGCAAAATATTATTCCTTGCAGAAGGCAAGTTCTACAACGATGACAAGCTTGTAACCAGGACTTGTGACATAAGCGGTCTGTCAGGAGATGTAGTATATGCTTATAGCTGGCAGATATTAAGCTCTCACACAAGCCAGCAGGATACTGTTACAGGTCATTTTCTTGTAGAAGATAGTGATGGCAGCAATGAAATATGGTATGTAGATAAAGACGGCAACAACTGGGTCAAAGCAGACACGAAAAAGAACGGCAGTTACATAACAGCCGTAATCCCATACGAAGCCGATTTTGCCCTTATACACAAGAGCTCCAACAAAATAATCTACTACATAGCCGCCGCTATAGCCATAATACTTCTTGCCACAATAATAATAATAAAGCACAAGAAAGCCAAACCAACAGGTAAGTAGTAAGAAACAAAAGCCAATATAAGATATGAAAAAATGCTCCCATCCAGCTAACAGGTAAATCCCAATTCACCAATCATCTGGAAAGGAGCATTTTTAAATATCATACCAAAGCGAATAATATACGATATAGTCATAACACTCTACAGAGTTCATCTACAAAGAACAGTGTCCACACGTCACAACAATCTACACCAAGTTGTGAGCCTATGCTATATTGCAAGCTGGGTACTGTTGAAGCCGCCGGTACTTAGCGGCTGTCCTTTAGCCGCTTAGTATCCGCTGCGGTTTCAAGTAGCGAGAGCGTGCCCAGCGGTAATATAGCAGAGCCTCGCAACGTCCGTTAGTAATAGCTGTCCGTCATTCATCACTGCTTTTTGGAATTACTCTAACACAAGTAAAAGCGCCATCTTAAACTTTCCATTAGCTGTCACACTATGAAGTCCATTTTTTTCAAAACGGAAACATTCACCTTCTGAAAGCTCATAATCTTTACCTTCATATCCTATAGTTGCCTTGCCTTCAAGTGCAAATACGATAGCATTACCAGGTGCTCTGTGAGGTGTAAGACCTGTTCCCTCATCAAATGCCATAAGGACATACTTCATATCAGGAGTGCTTACCACGTCCATATTGGCAATACTGCCTTCTTCGTAAGATATAAGGTTCTTAAGTGCAAATACTTCATTAGTTTTTACGTTAGCGTTCATATTAATATCCTTTCCTGTACATATAATCTCTGTATACACAATTCCGTTAGATGTCTGCATTCCACATAATGTACCTGTTGGTACAATAAGTAGTTCATCTGGCTGTAATTTAATAGTCTTAGGTTCTTCTCCAATAATGAATTCTCCCCAGCCGGAAGCTACAATATACATAGTCATTCTGTCATAACTTTCCTGACTTATGGAAGTATCCTTTCCCATAGAGAAGTAAGTTACTTTGGTGGAATTACCAAGTCTGGAATCTCTTGAGATAGTCATACCATTTCTTATCGGGCGAAGTTCTTCAATACTAAATTTCATAATCCTCCAATCTGATGAATAGGGTACATCTAATAGGTGTGGTTGTATAATAATTCTTGTTACAATTTAGAATATAACCTATAATTATATAAATGGGAAGTACGCACATTTAGGTTATATACTTTCCTTTAGGTTAGTGTGGAGTGAAAAAATTCTGGTGGAGGGGTAATGGAGGACGGACGTTGTGGAGGACGTGTTGTATTACCGCTGGGCATGCTCTCGCTACTTGAAACCGTAGCGGTACTAAGCGGCTAAAGGACAGCCGCTAAGTGCCGACGGTTTCAACAGTACCCAGCTTGCAATACAACACGTTCTTCACAACTGGGCGGTTGCGATTGGCGGGATTTTTTAATAACTTAGGAAGGAGTTGGATTTATGAAAGAGATGTGTAGTTTGTGTTGTCAGACGGGGGAGGGGATTGGTGATACGGATTTTGGGTATACTTTGTCGCTTATAAGTGGGAAGTATAAGCTTGTGATTATGTACTGGCTGGCTAATCATAAGGAGGTTATGAGGTATAGTGAGATTAAAAGATGTATGGGAAATATATCACATAAGACACTTAGTGCCACATTAAAGGAGATGGAGGCGGACAGGCTTATTGTAAGAAAAGAGTATCCTCAAATTCCACCAAAAGTAGAGTACAGCCTGTCAGAAAGAGGTAAGTCATTAGTACCGGTTCTTGTTGCAATGTGCAAGTGGGGTGGAGAGCACAGAGATGATAAATAAATATATTGACATTTTATTAACTGTGTATTATTGTACTAATAGAGTAATACAATAATACAATGTAAGGCGCATATATTGTTTATGCATTACTACCATATGGGAATTATCAATATTGATTATAAGCAGGAGGAATAAGTTATGAGTTGGAACTTTAGTAACGATGTCCCTATATATCTGCAAATAATGGAGCATTTTAAAGTTCAGATAGCCAGTGGAAAGCTTGAGGTCGGCGATAAGATTCCGCCGGTGAGGGAGCTTGCATTAGAGGCAGGGGTTAATCCTAACACAATGCAGAAGGCTTTATCAGAGCTTGAAAGAGAAGGTTATCTTGAATCACAGAGAACATCTGGAAGGTTAGTTGCAGACAGAGGTAAAAAGATAGACAGGTTAAAGCAGGATATGGCTATAGAGCTTTGTGAGAGCTTCTATAATGGAATGAAAAAGATAGGTTTTACTCCAGAAGAAGCAATTGCAGAGTATAAGGAATATATCAGCCGTATAGAGGAATAAAAGTTATAACAGGAAAATTATAACAGTGCTTTAATTTATCTTGGAATGGAGGATATATGAGCAATTTGGTGGAGATTAAAGAATTAGGCAAATGCTACGGAAAGAAAAATGCTATGAATAATCTGTCACTTTCTTTGGAGAGTGGCAGGATTATAGGAATACTAGGTCCTAACGGAAGCGGCAAGAGTACGCTTATTAAGATGATGGCAGGTGTGCTTAAGCCAACGTCAGGACAGATAATAATTAATGGGTATCCGGTTGGTGTTGATACTAAGAAGATAGTGTCATATCTTCCAGAAAGAACATACCTTAACCCATCTATGAAAGTAAAGGAAGCAGTTGACTATTTTGCGGATTTCTATGAGGATTTTTCAAGGCAGAAAGCACTTGATATGCTTGAGAAGTTTGGAATTAATGAGCAGGATAAGATAAAGTCACTTTCTAAAGGAACAAGGGAAAAGGTGCAGATAGTTCTTGTTATGAGCAGGGAAGCAAAGCTGTATCTTTTAGATGAGCCTATGGGTGGCGTTGACCCTGCGGCAAGAGATTACATTTTACGGACAATAATAAGCAATTATAATGAAGATGCGACAGTTGTTATAACAACACATCTTATCAGTGATATAGAAAATGTTCTTGACGAGGTTGTATTTATAAAACAGGGCGAGGTATATCTTAAGGAGTCAGTTGATGATATAAGAACCAAATACAATAAGAGTGTTGACGCATTATTCAGGGAGGTGTTCGTATGTTATTAACAGCAGGCAGATTAATAAAATATGATTTGAAAGAATTATTTAAAAAGCACATTGCATTATATATAGTTACATTACTTGCAGCATTTGGGTGCTGGGCATTACATATGTTGTCAGAATATGTTCCGGATAATGGCATTACACCAGTGGCATATCCGGTTATGATAGCAGTTTATGTAATTGTATGCGTAGTTTTATTTATTGTAAGCATAGTATTTGTGATATTATATTTTAGAAGAAGCATGTTAAAAGATGAGGGCTATCTTACCCACACACTTCCAGTTCCTGTATGGCTTATATATGTATGCAAGCTTATATCAGCATATATTATATATCTTGTTAATTTTGTAGTGATTGTTGTTTCTGTATGTATAGCAATTGCAAGGGTGGACTGGATATGGAGAGTGCCAGAGAGTATTAATGAGCAGTTAAATGTGTTAGGATATAAAGGCAGTTTCTGTACATTAATAATTATATTGATTATATTGGCAGGGATATATATGTCTGCAATGTTCTTTTTTTGTATGTGTGTGGGATATACAGCCAATGGCAACAGGGATGCATTCTCATTTGTAACATATATTGCAGTGTATATTGTTGGACAGATATTGAATGTTATTGTGCTTTTACTTACGCCAATAAAGGGGAATGGTAATATGTTTGAAGAGACGATTAAGGCATCTGTAACGGGAAGTGATTTGGCATTTACGTTTGAAGAATTCGGACATATTATGACAGGTTCGGTTGTGGTGTCAGTAGTTATGTTTATTACGTTTGTGGCTGCCTCAATATATATACTCGATAAGAAATTAAATCTTGAATAATAATTTTAAAGCTTAATTTCTGGTAACTATTAATTGCTTAGGGAGCAGTATTATGGCAAGAAGTACGGATTTGACAAAAGGAAATATAACGAGAGGCTTATGGGGATTTGCACTTCCTCTTATGTTAGGAAATGTATTACAGCAGCTTTACAATCTTGTAGATACGTGGGTTGTTGGACGATATGTAGGTGATAATGCACTGGCGGCAGTAGGTTCGTCATATACGCTTATGACATTTCTTACATCAGTAATTATAGGTTTATGTCTTGGCAGCAGTTCATTTGTGTCTATGGCATATGGCAGAAAAGATGTTAAGGCTATCCGTAATGGAATATTCTTATCATCATCTATGATAGGTGCAATTGCTGTTGTGATTATGGCATTGTTCTATATATTAGTTGATAAGATTATATTACTTTTGCAGGTTCCGTATGAAATTGCCGGAGATATGAAAGAATATCTTATATATGTGTTTATAGGTTTTATTGCAATATACATATATAATTATGTGTCTAATATATTAAGGGGAATTGGCAATTCGGTAGTTCCCCTTGTATTTCTATCAGTAGCAGTTGTGCTTAATATATTTTTAGATATATTGTTTGTGGCAGGTTTTAATATGGGAATTAAGGGTGCGGCAGCAGCAACAGTGATAGCACAGTATATATCTGGAATAGGGATATTTATATATATGATTGCGGCTTATCCTGAATACAGGATACATAAAGACGATATGCAGTTTAATAAAGAAAATATAACGAATATATTTTCTTTATCAGGCTTTACCTGTCTTCAGCAGTCGGTTATGAATTTTGGAATATTATGCGTACAGGGAATAGTAAACAGTTTTGGTACAGTGATTATGGCAGCGTTTGCAGTGGCTGTAAAGATAGATACCATAGCATATATGCCGGTACAGGATTTTGGAAATGCGTTTTCAGTATTTGTTGCACAGAATTACGGGGCAGGGCAGAGACAGCGTATTAAGAAAGGAATAAAGCAGTCAGTAGTAAGCGTTATTATATTCTGCGTGTGCATAAGTGCAGTTGTATGTGGATTTGCAGACACATTTATGGGCATATTTGTTGATAATTCAAGCGTGGAAGTAATTAATGCGGGAGCTGTGTATCTTAGAATGGAGGGAACATTTTATATAGGAATTGGAATATTATTTATGTTGTATGGCTATTACAGGGCAATCAATAAGCCGATGATGTCAGTTGTGCTTACAGTGATATCACTTGGAACAAGAGTTGTGCTTGCATACACTTTATCTGGAATATCAGCAATCGGGGTTATTGGAATATGGGTGGCTATTCCTATTGGCTGGTTCTTAGCAGATGCGGCAGGGATTATTTATTACATTTTTAAAGCAGGTAAAAGTTGCATATAAGTGTGACATAAGCGTGGCAGAAATGTGAGCAGAAATGGAGAAGGATAATGAGCAGGATATTAGTTGTTGAGGATGATGAGGTATTACGAAATGAGCTTATTGAACTTTTGCGTAATGAAGGATATGCGGCAGAATATATAAGTACATTTTCAGATACGGCAGGACAGATTATAAAATCAAAGCCAGATCTTGTGCTTCTGGATATTAACATTCCAGAGCTTAACGGAGAGCTTGTATTAAGAAAGTTAAGAAAAGAGACGGATATACCGGTAATTATGGTGACGAGCAGAACATCAGAGAGTGATGAGGTGCTGTCAATGAGTTATGGGGCAGATGATTATATAACCAAGCCATATAACCCGACAATACTTATGCTTAGAATATCTGCTGTAATAAAGAGGACAAGAAAGCAGGACAGCAGTGAGGCAGATACAGGTGAGAAGGGAATATACCAGTATAGGCAAGCAGCTGTTAATACTGCGAAAGGAACATTAAGCCGTGGGGAGAAAGAGCTCGTGCTTACCAAGAATGAGATGATAATATTCTTAAGTCTGCTTAACAATATAGGAAAGATTGTATCAAGAGATGAACTTATGACGGCACTGTGGGATAACGAGGAATATATTAATGATAATGCACTCACTGTTAATATAAGCAGGTTAAGAGCGAAGCTTTCGGATTTCGGATACGAAGATGCGATAGAAACAAGAAAGAAACAGGGGTATTGTCTTGTATGAAATTAAAAGAATATATAAAAGATGAGTTGTTTAAAATTATACTTATTATTGTATATATAATACTTATATGTGGGTTTCTGTGTGCATTTAACTTCGGAGTACAGATGGCGGCACTTATGGCTGTACTTGCAGCCATATTTTTTATTATAATGTTCATATGGGATTTTTGCAGAAAACGGAATTTCTATAACAGTCTTATTGATAATACACAGAGGATTGATAAGAAATATCTTGTTATTGAAACACTGGACGAGCCGGAATTCTATGAGGGAAACCTTGTGTATACAGCGATGTATGACATTAATAAATCTATGATTGAGCATATTAACCAGTATGAGAGGGGACAGCAGGATTTTAAAGATTTCATAGAAATGTGGGTTCACGAGATAAAGCTTCCGATAGCAAGCCTTACGCTTATGTGCCACAATGACAAAGAGCATATAGATAAGAAATTTATTACACAGCTTAACAGGCTTGATGATTATGCAGACAAGGTACTTTATTATGTGAGGTCAGAAAATGCAGAGAAAGACTACTCATTTGGAAAAGTTAATCTCAAAACAATTATTAACAAGACGGCAGTTAAGAATAAAGACATAATATTAAGCAACAACATAAGTCTTAATGTCCACGACATAGATACTTATGTTAATACTGATGCCAAATGGCTTGAATTCATAGTCAACCAGATTATAAGCAACAGTATTAAATACAAAAAGACATCAGGAGAGGCTTATATCGAAGTATATTCTAAGCAAAGACATGACAGTGGCACAGACAAAGTGGGGTATGCTGTGCTTCATATAAAGGATAACGGAATTGGAATACCAGCTAAAGATATAGATAATGTATTCATTAAATCTTATACAGGTTCTAACGGAAGAAATAACACCAAATCAACAGGAATGGGCTTGTATATTGCTAAAAATATGTGTGGCAAGCTTGGACATAATATAAAGATAAAGTCAATTGAGGGAGAATATACAGAGGTTGAAATAACATTTTACGGGGACAGCTATTACAACCCGGTTAATATTGAAAAGACCGATATTATAAAGAATTAATATTACAGAAAGTTAATATTATACAAAGCCAATATTACAAAAATGTAACATTGCGTAATATTAGAATTACGACAGATAACAAAATCCTTATTACAATGTAGAGGAAGTCAAGTGATTGGCAGATATGAGCCTTAGAGGTTTCGTATACAGAAATGGAGGATTTTATATGAGTGAGAATATTTTGAGAATTCAAAATGTAGAGAAATACTATGGCAGCAGGAATAACCTGACTAAAGCGATAGATGACATATCGTTTGATGTAAATAAGGGTGAATTCGTTGCTATTATGGGTGCTTCGGGAAGCGGTAAGACAACACTTCTTAACTGCATATCTACAATTGATAAGGTTACAAGTGGCAATATATATGTAGACGGCAATAATATCACACAGCTTAAAGGAAGTGCTCTTAACAGATTCAGAAGAGATAAGCTGGGATTTATATTTCAGGATTTTAATCTTCTGGACACACTTACAGCATATGAGAATATTGCACTTGCATTGTCAATCAGAAATGATTCTCCTGAGATAATTGACAGGGCAGTAAAAAATGTAGCAGAACAGCTTGATATAACAGAGATATTAAATAAATATCCCTACCAGATGTCAGGTGGACAGAAACAGAGAGTTGCTTCTGCAAGGGCAATTATAACAAGTCCAAGTCTGGTGCTTGCCGATGAGCCGACAGGAGCTCTTGACTCAAGAGCTGCTAAGCTTCTTCTTGAAAGGTTTAATATGCTTAACAGGGAGTTGCAGGCGACAATACTTATGGTAACACACGACTCATTTACTGCAAGTTATGCAAGCAGAATTATATTTATCAAGGACGGTAAGATATTCCACGAGCTTAACCGTGGTGATGATGACAGGAAGACCTTATTTAACAAGATAATAGATGTTGTTTCATTATTGGGAGGTGACGCGGGCGATGCTCTTTAAACTATCATTTTCTAATATGAAAAAAAGCTTGAAGGATTATGCGGTATATTTCTTCACGTTAATACTCGGTGTTGCGATATTTTATCTTTTTAATGCAATCGAAACACAGACAACTATGCTTAAAATATCAGAAGACACAAGACAGATAGTAAAGCTTATTAATACAACACTTTCGGGAGTAAGCGTATTTGTTGCATTTATACTTGGATTTCTTGTTATATATGCAAGTAATTTCCTTATGAAGAAGAGAAAAAAGGAATTCGCATTATACATTCTTCTTGGAATGGGAAAAAGGAAAATATCACTTATACTGTTTCTGGAAACACTGATTATAGGTGTTATATCGTTAGGAATAGGACTTGTGGCAGGAATAGGACTTTCACAGGTTACAAGTATATTTGTTGCCAATATGTTTGGGGTTAATGTTGAGAAATACAGATTTGTATTTTCGCAGCAGGCATTTGTAAAGACATTGATATATTTTGCGATTATATATGTTGTTGTAATACTCTTTAATATGTTCTGCATTAACAAATATAAGCTTATAGACCTTCTTACAGGAAGCAGAAAGGCAGAAAAAGCAACTAACAAAAATCCATATATATGTGCAGTTGTATGGATAATATCAGTTGTACTGCTTGCATTTGCCTACTATAAGGTATCAGATAGCAGGAATCTTGAGTTAGTTACTGACCTTGCCAAATATATAGTAATGGGCTGTGCAGGCACATTTTTATTCTTCTGGTCATTATCAGGAATTATGTTCTCAGCAGTACATTCTATGAAAAAGGTGTACTATAAGGGGCTTAACAGCTTTGTGTTCCGTCAGATGAGCAGCCGTATTAACAGCAACGTGTTCGCAATGACAGTTATATGCCTTATGATGTTTATAACAATATGCGTATTATCAAGCGGACTTACAGTGCGTAATTCACTTGTACACAATATTGATATGCTATCACCAGCAGATGTGCAGATAGAGAAGGAACTTTATTCAGATGATGAGGCAGAATTGATTAAAGATTATTATAAGAGAAAAGATATTGACCTTGAAGATATTCTTAAAGATATAGTAGATGTGTATGTATACAATACAAGTGAACTTACAATTAATGATACTTTAGGAAATACAGAAGCAGCGAAGGCTAATAATCCGGATATCGCAGATAATATTGATTCATCATATTTTGATGCATATTATTCTGAAGATATTATGAAACTTAGTGATTATAACAAGGTGGCAGCTCTGTATGGTAATGAACAATACAGTCTTAGTTCTGATGAATATATAATTGTTGCAGACTTTAAGTCGATGGCAGAAGTGCGAAACAAAGCCTTAGATAAGGGAGTAAAGATTGCTTTAAATGGGAAATTGTTAAAGCCAAAATATAATCGTTGTTCGGATGGTTTTGTTCAGATGTCATCTAACCATATAAATATAGGAATTGTGGTTGTGCCAGACGAAGTACTTGAAACAATGCTTCCAACAGGTGAATATTATATTGGTAATTATAATATACCAGAGGGTGATGAACGTGAGGCAGTTGGTAAAAAGATTGTAAAGATAGCGAATGGTGCTGGTAAAGAAGGTATTATAATGGATATTAATACGCTTATTTCAGTAAAAGAGAATTCAATGGGACTTGGTGCTATGATAGCATTTATAGCATTGTACATTGGACTTATATTCCTTATATCAGGAGCGGCAATACTTGCATTAAAAGAACTGTCAGAAAGTGCCGACAATCTTGGCAGATATAAGATACTTAAAAATCTTGGAACAGACAATAGCAAAATCAATCACGCAGTATTAAAGCAGACAGCGATATTCTTTGGAATACCAATGTCACTTGCAATAATACACTCAATATTCGGAATGAGGGTAAGCTATATGGTGATGGAACTGCTTGGTACGGAATATATGGTACAGTCAATAATAATGACCGGAGTGTTTATACTTTTGATATATGGAGGGTATTTTGTTATAACTTATAATAGTTGTAAGAATATGATAAAAAATATTTGATTGGGCAATTGGGGGAGAGGAATGTAGGTTGTGAGGGATTGGGGAGAGCTGGCACAGGCAACGGCGACACGCTTGCGCTTAAGTGTCGGCGGCTCCCCATCGTCTTCTTATGCCTGTGCCAGCTCTCCCCAATCCTAATCTACATTATTGGCAGATTTTATAGAACAATGTATTTTAAATGTTAAATAAATATAAACATATTGACAGAACTATAGTTAAATGATAATATGCGAAATGCAAACGATTTGCAAATTTAATGCAAATTACAATGCATTTCGCATTTTTTATAAAAAAGGGAAGCCATTAAAGTAAATTAGCAATTAATGCCCTCCCTCACAAGAAAGGAGCCGTACACAATGCCCAAAACATACCACACCAAAGCTACCCAGGAAATCGAACAATATCTTTCACTCCAGAAAGACAAGAGCTTCTGCGTGGCTGACGTATATCATTACCTTGAAAGCAACAATGTAGATGTAAACCAGTCAACAGTGTACCGTACGCTCGACAGAATGACAGATAATGGAGTGCTTGTGCGTTTTAAGACAGCAAGCAGTGGTAATTATTATTATAGAATATCAGATGAACATAATAATTGTGATGCACATCTTCATATGCAGTGCCGTAAGTGTGGAAAGGTTATGCACCTTGACTGTGCATTTATGGACGAAATAAGAAAAAATCTTATGAAACAATATGGATTTACACTTGAATGTAATGGCTCAACTTTAAGCGGTCTTTGCAGGAATTGCAAAGAGGAGCAGGGTTAGAATGGAGTAAAGATAATATGCAGAATAAGCATTTTAATATAGATATAAAAATGGCAGGAAAAAGAATAAAAGCATTATTTATGAGTACTGTTCTTCTGATTGGTACATTTTCAATGCTGTTATTAACAGGCTGTTCATCAGATACAGGGTATGATGATGACAGGATAAGTATTGTGTGTACAACATTCCCACAGTACGACTGGCTAAGTCAGATAATAGGTGATAATTCCGATAAATTCAGACTGACACTTCTTATTAATGGTGGAGTGGATTTACACAGTTACCAGCCTTCAGCTAAGGATATGACTAAGATTTCATCAGCAGACGTGTTTGTGTATGTCGGAGGTGAGTCTGATGCGTGGGTTCTTGATGCGGTAAGGGAAACTAAGAACAAAGAAATGATAAAAGTCAATATGATGGAGCTTATAAGCGACAGGACTAAAGAGGAAGAGGTAATAGAAGGTATGCAGGAGAGCCGTTTCCAGTTCAGGCATACACACACACATTCCCATAGTGCAGACGACCACAGTGATGACCACGCAGATGAGCATAGTGATGACCATACAGCAGATGACCACGCAGATGAACATACAGCAGGTGAACACAGCGATGACCATAGCGAAGATAATCACGCAGACTACCATAGTTTGGAGGCAGGGCACAGTCACACAGACGATGATATTGAATATGACGAGCATATATGGCTCTCTTTGAAAAATGCAGCTATATTAACACAGTATCTTGCAGATATAGTCAAGGATTTGGATAAAGATAATTCGCAGTTATACCAGGATAACGCTGATGCGTATATAAATCAGCTTGCCGGACTTGATAGTGATTATGAAAATGTATGTGAGAACTCAAGACTTAAGACAGTTGTATTTGGAGACAGATTTCCATTCAGGTATCTTGTTGATGATTACGGAATTGATTATTATGCCGCATTTGCAGGCTGTTCAGCAGAAACAGAGGCAAGTTTTAAGACAGTTACATTCCTTTCTGGCAAGATAGACGAGATAGGAACAGGAAGCATACTTGTAATTGATGGTTCCGATAAAAGAATAGCTAACACTATTAAGGGCAATACAAGCCAGAAGAATCAGCAGATACTTACTATGGATTCAATGCAGTCGGCAGGGACAGATGATGCAGATTATACATATCTGAATGTTATGAGTAATAACCTTGTCGTATTAAAACAGGCTTTACAATAGATTTTAATGTCAGACGTGAACGATAATTTTTGTGTTTATTATGCTTATAAGAGAATGTTTATCAATAACAATTGATAAATAGGAATTGAGAAAGGAAAAGAAAATGTCATATATAGAATGTGAGAATTTGGCTTTGGGATATGAGGGCAAGGCAGTTGTATCAGGTCTTAATTTCAAGGTCAATAAAGGTGATTATTTATGTGTGCTTGGTGAAAATGGAGCTGGAAAAAGTACACTTATAAAGACACTGCTTAACCTTATAGATAAAGTATCAGGAAGGATAGAATATGGTGATGGCCTTAAGGATTATGAGATAGGTTATCTTCCACAGCAGACAGTTGTACAGAAGGATTTTCCAGCTACTGTATGGGAAGTTGTTCTGTCAGGAACACTTGCAGGAAGCGGATTTAAGCCATTTTACGGAAAGAAAGAGAAAAGTCTTGCAATTGAGAAGATGAGAGAGCTTGATATTACAGACCTTAAGAAAAAATGTTACCGCAATCTTTCAGGCGGACAACAGCAGAGGGTCTTACTTGCAAGAGCACTCTGTGCAACTTCCAAGGTAATACTTTTAGATGAGCCTGTTACAGGTTTAGACCCTAAGGTGACAGCAGAATTTTACGAGATATTAAAGAAGCTTAACGATAAAGGAATAACAGTAATTATGGTGTCCCACGACCTTCAGTCGGTATCATATGCGACACATATTCTTTATCTTGACAGTAAAGACAGCTTTTATGGTACTAAGAAAGAATTTATGCAAAGCGACAAAGCCAATGTATTTGGACAGATGGAAGGAGATGAGGAGTAATGAGTGGCTTTATACAGGAATTTCAGTTTTATATGTCATATCCATTTGTAAGATATGCACTTATCGTAGGCGTGCTTATCTCTTTATGCTCATCACTTCTTGGCGTGACACTTGTGTTAAAGAGATTTTCCTTCATAGGAGATGGCTTGTCACACGTTGCATTTGGTGCACTTGCAATAGCTACAGTGTTAAAGATTGCTAATGTAAATATATTCATTATGCCTGTAACAATAGTGTGTGCGATATTGCTTCTTAGAACAGGAACTAACACGAAATTAAAGGGTGATGCAGCAATAGCTATGCTTTCAGTAGGCTCAATGGCAGTTGGTTACCTTATATTAAATGTGTTCTCAGTATCCTCAAATGTATCAGGAGATGTGTGTTCCACACTTTTTGGTTCAACATCAATACTTACACTTACAGGTTCAGAAGTCGTTATGTGTGTAATTGCTTCACTTGTAGTTGTTGCATTTTTTATAATATTCTATAACAGAATATTCTCAGTGACATTTGATGAGAATTTTACACGCTCAATGGGCAAAAATACTAATGTATACAATCTTATGATAGCAGTTATAACAGCAGTAATAATCGTGCTTGCAATGAACCTCGTAGGCTCACTGCTTATAACAGCCCTTTTAGTATTTCCAGCTCTGTCAGCGATGAGAGTAATGACAAGCTTCAAATCAGTTATAATATACTCAGCAATCCTTTCGGTATTTGGGGCAGTATTTGGAATAATAATATCAATATTTACCTCAACTCCTGTAGGTTCGACAATCGTAACGATATATATTCTCATTTTCATAATTAACTGCATAATTGGAAGAATTCTGAAAAGTTAAGTAGTATACAATTAAATATAATACAGATATTAAACAGTGAATAGATGCAATAAAGAAGATATCATCAGGAAAAACAGCATTAGTAGGTATGACAACAAGCGGAAGCTATAATCTTCTTGGAAATGATGGAAGATGCTCTTTAATAGGTGTAGAAGCAGGCTTTAACAACCTTACAGCTGCAGGCTCAACATCAACACACGGCAATGAATCTTCATTTGAAACAGTAGTACAGCAGAATCCTGATTATATATTCGTTATGGACAGAGATAGCGCAATATCAACAGCAGGTGCTAAGACTGCTAAAGAAATAGTAGAAAATGAACTTGTAAAGACAACAGATGCCTACAAAAACAACCATATAATATATCTTGAACATTCAAATGTATGGTACACAGCCGAAGGTGGAATACAGGCATTAGACATAATGCTTACAGACCTTGAAAAAGGTTTAAAATAAATAGCTGGAATAAATAATTCAAGTGTTGAAATGATAAAAAAATAATAAAGGAAACCTAAAAAGAGTTTGTGTCAGATTGCCACCCGTCCCAGTAGACAAGTGACATATCAAACGCAAACTCCTTTTTTAATTAAAAATCTATCCACATAAAAGCTGATATGGTATACTTATGAACAGGAAACAATTATAAGGAGACTCCCGAAAAATGATATCAATCACCTTATGTATGATAGTAAAAAATGAACAGTCAATATTAGAACGCTGTCTTACTTCATACGCAGGAACTTATGATGAATTAATAATAGTAGACACTGGTTCGACTGATTCAACCAAAGATATAGCACATAAATACACAGATAAAGTATATGATTATAAATGGTGTGATGATTTTGCCGCCGCCAGAAATTATGCATTTTCATTAGCATCCTGTGATTATATATTCAGTGCAGATGCAGATGAGATATTAGACGAATGTAATAATCAGGCATTAAAAAACCTGAAATCAATGCTCCTTCCAGAGATAGATATAGTACAGATGTATTATGTTAATGATAATGACTATAACTCTGTGTACAATGTACACAGAGAATTAAGACCAAAGCTTTTTAAGAGGTTAAGACCTTTCGTATGGACATCACCAATTCATGAAACAGTAAGGCTTACACCTGTAGTATATGACAGTGATATAGAGATACTGCACAGACCGGTATCAGACCACAGCAGGAGGGATTTCTCTACATATCTTAAAGCATTTGCCAGAGGAACACAGTTAGAGGACTATGTTATAACTATGTTATGCAAGGAACTTTATATTTCTGGCTCAGATAAAGATTTTCTGGATTTTAAAGATATATTTGCAGATATTCTTATTAATGAGAACAGAAGTGACGACATTCGACAGGAAGTGAACTGCGTACTTGTTAAAATATACCGTATAGCAGGTGGTATGGGAGAATTCTTTAAGCTTGCTTTAAGATGTGTCGCTGATAATCCAAGCTCAGAGGTATGTTATGAACTTGGCAATTATTATTATGATATAAATGACTATGCAGAAGCGGCAATGTGGTATTATAATGCTGTATATGAAACTTCAAGCGTGTTAGATATTACAAGCGGAGGTAATAAGCCTTTGTATGCCCTTAGCAGATGTTATGACAAGCTTTCAGAAACATCAGAAGATATAGAACAGATAGCACAGTTCAGACAGATGGCAGAAGATTATAAGTATCAGGCAGAACAATGGAAGCTTCCTGATGAGATAGTTTAAGAATGGAGATAAAGATGCACAACGAAAAGGATAATAATTCAAAAGGCACAGCAAATACAAGAATTAAGCTGTCACCAATTGCGATTGTACTTATTGTAATAGCTGTAATTGCTCTTTTTTCAGTTATTATAGCAGGAGCTGTAAGTTCTAATAATAAGAAAAGTGGTGATAATACTGTTGGAATGACACTGACAGAGAAGAATTTGAAACCACAGAATAATTCATCTAACAACAGTGTAGCTGACAGGTCACTTACTAAGGTTGAGATATTAATGGATGATACAGCTGTTGTTGTCGGCACAACATTTAAAGCAGCTGCAGTTGTAGAGCCGGAGAATACTGATAAGGCACTTGTGTGGTCAAGCAGTAATGAGGATATTATGAAGGTTGATTCAGATGGTGTTGTAACTGTTAATAATGTAGGTGTTGCGGCACTTACAGCGACAGTAGGAGATGTGTCAGATGCCGTAGCTATTGAGGGAATAAAGAGTGTATCAGCAGGTTCAGCCAATGGATATGTTGTATACACAGGTAATGGAAGCATTACGGGTTCTAATTCATCTAACAGCAGCTTATCAGGGGCTTCTAATAGTGGCACATCAGGCAGAACGGGCTACTCATATAACAGTGAGGCAGGAAGCTATGATGATGGTAACAGCAGTGGTACAGATAATGGTAGTTCTGACGGAGGCTATATTGCAGATGATTCATCTAATAATTCAGATGGGTCTTATAACAATAATTCAGGCAATACCTCTAACAATTCAGGCTCTAATTCATCGAATACCAATAGCACTAACACAGGAAGCAGCAGTTCATCAACTGGAAACAGTGACGGAATGAAGAGTACAGATCTGCCAGACATACTTGGTAATCAGGGATTTACAAGAGAATATTCTAATGTATACATATATACAGAAAATGATACTTATTATGGAGAAATAATAATACAGCCAGAAGTTTCTATTATATATATCAAGCAGAGAAGCGGCGGTTTTGACAGTAAGATTAATAGTGTATTAAGTGAGCTTCTCCCATCAGAATATAGTCAGGTATGGAGCAATTATCTTTCTGCTTCAAGTGACAGAACATTTACTGCTGAGGGAAGAAAAGTAAGAATTGTAACAGCAGCAGGCGGAGGACATTCGCAAATTGTAATATACAATTAATGTCAAATATGCTATATTTAATAAAATGCTGTTATATAACCAATAGCATATTTATGAAATGAATAATGAGGTGAAAGTTGTGCTTAATGAGAATAAAGTTAAGATGATGACTAAGATGGCTATATATGAAAAGAACGAGGGCAGGAAAATGCTTCGTACAGCGAAATATTTCAAAGGTGATTTCATTGCTTTCGGTATTTTAAAGACATTAATAACTACAACATTTGCATTTATGATAGTTGCAATTATGTATGTATTATGCAATGCAGAGGGACTTGTTGAGAATATTAATTCAATGGACTATCTTGCATTTGGCAGGAGAGTGGCAATATACTATATAGGAATGTTAGTTATATTTACAGTAATAGCAGCTGTTGTATATAATGTCCAGTATGAACGTTCAAGAAAAGGTCTTAAGAAATATTTTTCAAGACTTAATAAGCTTGAAAGATTTTATAACAGCCAGAAGAAAAGAAAGTAAATATGGAGGATATAATGGCGGTTTTATTAGAACTCAAAGAGAATTTTAAAAGATTTTACAACAAATATGATATATATATTGTACCGGTGGCTAAGTTTATAGCAGCATTGGTTTCATTTCTTATGCTTAATGCCTCTATCGGCTATATGGATAAGCTTAATAGTCCTATAATAGCAGTATTAGTATCGGTTATATGTGCATTTCTGCCTAATGGCTTTACAATAGTAATGCTTTCAATATTTATGATTGCACACTTGTATGCAATATCAGTAGAATTTGCACTTATTGCATTGTGCGTAGTGCTTCTTATGTATCTGTTATATTTCAGATTTACACCAAAGCTTGGATATCTGCTAATATTAACAGTAATTATGTGTAGTTTTAAGATACCTTATGTTATACCGGTTGCTGTAGGTTTATGCTCATCATTTCTTGCGGCAATACCTGTAAGCTTTGGTGTAATAATTTATTACATAATTAACACAGCCAGTGCTTACGAATCAGCAGTTACTAACAAATCTTTAACAGAGAGTATGTTACAGGTTTCTTATTTAATAGAAAGTCTTGTTAAAGACAAGCAGATGATTGTGTTAATTGCGGCACTTGCCGTTACTGTAATTGTTGTATACATAATAAGAAGACTTAAGATTGACTATGCGTGGGGTTACGCTATAGGAATAGGAAGTATATTACAGTTCATAATTCTTGTTGTATGCGAGATTGTATTTAAGACTGAATTTAATATAGTTCTTATTGTAATCGGCGTTATATTAGGTGCACTTGCAGGTTATATCTGTAATGTTATGTTCTTTGCAGTTGATTTCAGAAGAACAGAGTATGTACAGTATGAAGATGACGAATACTATTATTATGTAAAGGCTGTGCCTAAGATTAATGTAGCAGGTGAGGATGTAAAGGTTAAGCAGATTAATGCAAGAAAGACCAGAAAAGCCTCAGATATAAGTGATGTAAGACAGGCTAAATCAACAACTGCTGCCACAGAAGAAGACGATGATATGATATTTTTCGATAAATAATAGTTATTTATCACATAGAATTTAAAAGGGTGGTGAGAATGTGACTACATCAGGTAATCTGTTGCAGAATTATTTTTCAAGATTATATATACCAAGGATTACATGGACAGATATTATAGAGATAATTATTATTGCGGTTGTTCTTTATAATATTCTGTTATGGATAATGAATACTAAAGCGTGGGCTTTGCTTAAAGGAATTATAGTAGTAGGTTTATTCGCGGTAGTTGCATATCTGCTTAACTTAAAGACTATATTGTGGATAGCAGGAAAGACGATAAGCGTAGGAATTATAGCCCTTGTTATTATATTCCAGCCCGAGTTAAGAAGGGCGTTAGAGCAGTTAGGAAGGAAGAAATTTGTTCTTAATTTCCTGAATTTTGGTGATAACAGCAATAAAGATGAGCGTTTTAGTGTTAAGACAGCTGACGAAATTGTTGATGCGTGCTACAGGATGGGAGCGGTAAGGACAGGTGCATTGATAGTTATAGAACAGGATATGCTTCTGGAAGAGTATATAAAGACAGGAATACCTGTAGATGGTATTGTCACAAGCCAGCTTCTTATTAATATATTTGAGCATAATACACCGCTTCACGATGGTGCAGTTATAGTTAGGGGTAACAGGGTTGTTGCAGCTACCTGTTATCTTCCACTTACAGATAATGTTAATCTTAGCAAGGCTTTAGGAACAAGACACCGTGCCGGAGTCGGAATAAGCGAAGCTACAGACAGTATGACAATTATTGTATCAGAGGAAACGGGTAAGGTTTCCGTAGCTTTTGGTGGTGAATTAATACACGATATTGATGCAGATTCTTTAAAGAATAAACTGGAATATATCCGTAGAAAGAATATAGATGTTAAGTCTTTCAGGATATGGAGAGGCAGGTTGAAGCATGAAAGAGAAGATATTTAAGAATTTCAGCCTGAAGTTATTATCCGCTGTATTTGCAGTTGTTCTATGGACAGTTATTGTTAATATATATGACCCTAACACGAGTTATACATTCAGTAATATAACTGTACAGCTTATTAATACACAGAGCCTTACAGACAAAGATTACAGTTATGAAGTTGTTGATGGCGGCAAGATTTCAGTTACAGTAAGCGGTCCAAAGAGTGTCGTAACAGACCTTAAGACAAGTGATATAAGTGCAACCGCAGATTTGAGTAAGGTTACTGCATTTACAGATTATGTAGATATACAGGTTCAGGTAATTAAAGATGGACAGGTTCTTAATAATGTAGAGGCTGTTCCAAGAACATCAGCACTTAAGCTAAGCATAGAGAACAGGGATACCAAGACTTTGTCATTAGATGTTAACACGACAGGTTCTACAGCTTCAGGATATACGGTTGCTTCGACAAGTTCATCACCAACATATATCAAAGTTACAGGTCCTACATCTTTACTTGAGAGTGTAGCAGCATTATCAGTAAATGTAGATGTATCAGGTGCTAAGGAAGACATAAGCACAAGTGCAGATGTTAAGATGTTAGATGAAGATGGTAATGAAATAGTAAATGATGCACTTGAACTGTCATGTACTAAAGCAGATATCAATGTTGATATAGCAAGAATGAAGACGGTGTCAATAACAGCAAAGACAAGTGGAACGCCGACAGACGGATATGTTATAACAGATACAATATTAAGTCAGGCATCTGCGGTTATAACAGGCCCAGATGATTTGCTGGGTAAAGTAGATACAATAACAATTCCATCGCAGAATATTAATGCAGATGGATTGAATGCTGATAAGACATACACTTTCAGATTATCAGATTATGTTCCGTCAGGAATTAAATTTGTATCTGACAGCAGTCTTACTGTTACAGTTAAGATAGCACAGAAGGCCACAAAGCAGTTAAGTCTTTCAGCCTCAGAGATAACACTTAATAATATACAGACAGGATTTAATGCACAGGTAACTCAGGGAATTACATTTACCGTAACAGGTAATGATAATGTGTTATCGGCTGTCAGTGCATCAGATGTAAAGGCGAGCGTTGATCTTAAGAATCTTGGGGCAGGAACTCATAATGTCACAGCGGCGTTATCACTGCCTGATGGAATAACTGTAGTTGGAAATGTTACTGTTAATGTTACAATAACGGCAATACAGCAGGAAACAACTACAGAGAGTACCAAAGCGACAGAAAGCACTACATCGGCGACAAGGTAACTTGTTAAGAACTGCCATTTAAGGAGGGATTATAATGGTAAAGGAGAATATAATTGTCACAAGCCAGCTTGGAATACATCTTCGTCCAGCGGGTGCTATGTGTGATGCGGCAATTAAATTTGATTCTAATATATCATTTGAATATGCAGAGGGTAAGACAGCCAATGCAAAGAGTGTAATATCAATACTTGCATCAGGTGTTAAATGTGGAGATGAGATAACTTTAATAGCTGATGGAAGCGATGAAGAAGAAGCGTTAAAGACAGTATCAGAAAAGTTTAAAGAAGCTCTTAAAGATTGATTTAATCTACGGATTGAATTATAATTAAATAAAATGATGTAGCAATACGTGTACATCAGTCAGGGAAAAATACCATTTTCCCCGACATTATTAAATAACAAGGAAAGAGGTACAGAGTATGGGTTATATGGAAGTTTATAAGTCTTGGTGTGACAATATGTATTTTGATGAAGCAACAAGAGATGAACTTAAGTCGATCGCTAATGATGAGAAGGAGATTGAAGACAGATTTTACAAAGATCTTGAATTCGGAACAGGAGGCTTAAGAGGTGTAATTGGCAATGGTACTAATAGAATGAACATTTACACTGTAAGAAAGGCAACACAGGGACTTGCTAACTTTATTATTAAGGAAGGTGCAGCAGACAGAGGTGTAGCTATTGCATTTGACTCAAGAAGAATGTCACCTGAATTTGCCGATGAAGCAGCACTTTGTCTTAATGCTAACGGAATTAAGGCATATATATTCCCTTCACTTCGTCCAACACCAGAATTATCATTTGCATTAAGAGACCTTAACTGCATAGCTGGTATTGTAGTAACAGCAAGCCACAACCCACCAGAATACAACGGATATAAGGTGTACTGGGAAGATGGTGCACAGATTACAGCACCTAAGGATTCACAGATTATATCAGAAGTTAAGGCTGTAACAGATTACAATACAGTTAAGACTATGGATAAAGATGAAGCTAAGGCTTGCGGTCTTTACAATGTGATCGGATACGATATGGATGACAGATATATGGCCGCATTAAAGAAGATGAGTATTAATGGAGATATCATTAAGAAAGTAGCGGATGATATTAAGATTGTATACACACCATTCCATGGTACAGGTAATATTCCAGTAAGAAGAGTTCTTAAGGAATTAGGCTTTAAGCACGTATATGTTGTTCCAGAACAGGAAAAGCCAGACCCAGATTTTACAACGCTTGAATATCCTAACCCAGAAGATCCTAAGGCATTCACATTAGCATTAAAGCTTGCTAAAGAAGTTGATGCAGATATCGTTCTTGCAACAGATCCGGATGCCGACAGACTTGGTGTATATTCTAAGGATACTAAGACAGGTGAATACCAGTCATTTACAGGTAATATGTCTGCTATGCTTATTGCTGAATATATCCTTTCACAAAGACAAGAAAAGGGGCTTCTTCATAAGAACGGAGCATTTGTTAAGACAATAGTTTCAACTAATATGGCTGACAGCATTGCTAAGGAATATAACCTTAAGCTTATTGAAGTTCTTACAGGCTTTAAGTTCATCGGTGAGCAGATTAAGTTCTTTGAACAGCAGGGTACATATGAATATGAATTTGGTTTTGAGGAAAGCTATGGCTGTCTTGTAGGAACACACGCAAGAGATAAGGATGCTATCGTTGCAGTTATGGCACTTTGTGAAGCAGCAGCTTACTATAAGAATAAAGGTCTTACTTTATGGGATCAGATGATTAACATCTATGAGAAGTATGGCTACTATAAAGAAGGACAGGTTGCTATCACAATGAAGGGTGCTGAAGGTGCTGGAAAGATTGCTAAGATGATGGATGACCTTAGAAATAATACACCATCTAAGATTGGTAACTGGACAGTTCTTGAAGCAAGAGATTATAAGAAGGACGAATGTGTCAATATGGTTACAGGCGATAAGCATAGCACAGGACTTCCAGACTCTAATGTACTTTATTATGATTTATCAGATAACGCATGGTGCTGTGCAAGACCATCTGGTACAGAGCCTAAGATTAAGTTCTATATGGGCGTTAAGGGCAGCAGCATAGAAGATGCAGCAGCTAAAGAAGAAGCTTTAAAGAAAGCTGTTATGGAGCTTGTTGGGCAGTAATCAGTAAGTATTATTTGATGGATATGTTTTACATAGCATAATTATATAAGTTCAGATTTTCTTAACAAGTAATACACAATATGAACACATTTCGTGAATATACTAACAGTATCAACAACGAAATGTGTTCATTTTTTCGTTGAAATGACATAAGTAAGGAGTGTTTGGATATGTATAATAATGAAGATAACGATTATATGAACAATAATTCTGATAATAATTCTAGGAATTATGAGAATGTAGAGCCTGATAATAATCAGAGTACAGGAACAACTGGATATACAACATACAGCCATAACACAGGTTATAATCAGAACAGTGCAGGTGGTGCTGGTATGAATAATGGACAGAACCAGTATTCTAACGGAAGTAATAATTATGGCTATAATGGTTATGGATATAATCAGGGTGGTATGAATAATTCACAGTATGGTGCTAATACATCATACAATAGCACAGGAACTAATGCCGGATATAATAACACAGCATATAATAATGGTGCTAATACAGGCTTTCATAATGCATCAGATAACAGTAATTCAACCTATAGATATTCATATGTTAATAATAATATAGGCAGTGACCAGAATAATTCTTATAGGAATGCACAAAGAGCAGCTAAGCAGGCTAAGAAGGAAGCAAGAAAGAAGTCATTTAACAATTGGTTTTCTCAGAATTCCACGGCTAAGAAGTATATAAGTGGTGTGCTTGCAGCAGTGGTATTTGGTGTTGTAGCTGGTTCAGCAATGTATGGAACTTATCATATTGAGAAGAAATATTTAGGTGGTAATGATACTAAGAACTATACAATTTCAACTGTGACAAGCAATATTGATAAAGTTACAAGCGATGATATTAATGCTAATGGAGATACTAATCTTTCACAATATTCATCAATGAATGTAGAAAGTGTGGCACAGGCAGCACTTCCTGCTATGGTTGCCCTTAATGGTACAACTACAGTAAGCAGTTCATCTTCAATGTATGGCTGGGGACAGCAGCAGTACGAGGCTTCAACAAGTGGAACTGGTATTATTGTTGGTAAGAATGATACAGAGCTTCTTATTGTAACTAATGCACATGTTGTAGATAATGTATCCAACTTAAAATGTGTATTTGTGGATGACCAGTCAGTAAGTGCAACGGTAAAGGGTTCTAAGTCAGATCAGGATATAGCAGTAGTTGCTGTATCATTATCAGATATTCCGTCTGACACAATAAGTAAAATAGCTATTGCAGAACTTGCAGATTCTGATACAATTGCAGTAGGCCAGCAGGTAGTGGCAATTGGTAATGCACTTGGAGAAGGACAGTCAGTTACTAATGGTATTATAAGTGCCCTTGACAGATCAATAACAGTTAACAATGTTACATTTTCAGGACTTATAATGACTAACGCAGCTATTAACTCAGGTAATAGTGGTGGAGCACTTCTTAATGCAAGCGGCAAGGTAATTGCTATTAACTTTGCTAAGACATCATCAGATGGTGTTGAGGGTATGGCATATTCAATACCTGTATCTAATGTTAAGGAACTTATAAGCTCACTTATGAGCAAGCAGACAAGACAGAAGGTGGATTCAGATAATGCTGGATATCTTGGTATTGCTGCTATAGATATAACAAGCACATATGCTTCTATGTATGGTTACCCACAGGGTATAATGGTTCGTACAGTAGCATCTGGCTCAGCAGCAGAGAAGGCAGGACTTTCAGCCTACGATATAATTGTCGGTTTTGATGACCAGTCAATATCAACAATGTCAGGTTTACAGTCACTTCTGCAGTATTATTCAGCAGGAGAGACAGTAAAGGTTGACTACTATCATCTTGAAGGTAGTGAATATGTACTAAAGAGTGTGGAGGTTACATTAGGAAAGAAGAACTAATAAGCCTCGTAACACAGAATTGAGGATTAAATGAGTAACAACGATAATAATAATGAGAACAATACAACTGCTAATACAGATGAATACGAAAAGGTGTGTTATATATGCAGAAGGTCAGAGTCTAAGGCTGGTAAAATGATTAATATGCCGGGTGGTTTATGTGTATGTGCAGATTGTATGCAGAAGACCTTTGATACAATTAATAACAGTGATATCAATTATGATGACCTTATGAATAATATGCCTAATATGGGAATGTTCGGCGGCTTTAATATGATGGGTAATGACATTTCCAACAGACAGAAAGTCAAGAAAAAGAAAGAAGATACTAACAAACCTACAGATAAGGAAAAGGATGATACACTTGATTTGGCTAATCTTCCAGCACCTCATCAGATAAAGGCAATGTTAGATGAATATGTAATAGGTCAGGACTATGCCAAGAAGGTTATGTCAGTTGCTGTATACAATCATTATAAGAGAGTTGCCACAGGAACTATGGACGATATTGAGATTGAAAAGTCTAATATGCTTATGATAGGACCTACAGGAAGTGGAAAGACTTATCTTGTAAAGACACTGGCAAGACTTTTAAAAGTACCTCTTGCAATTACAGATGCTACTTCACTTACTGAAGCTGGCTATATAGGTGATGATATAGAGAGTGTTGTATCAAAGCTTTTACAGGCGGCAGATAATGACGTGGAGAAGGCAGAGAGAGGCATTATATTTATCGATGAGATAGATAAGATTGCCAAGAAGAAAGAAACAAGAAGCCGTGATGTAAGTGGTGAATCTGTACAGCAGGGAATGTTAAAGCTTCTTGAGGGAAGTGATATAGAAGTTCCAGTAGGTGCTACAAGCAAAAATGCTATGGTTCCGCAGGTTACAGTCAACACACGCAACATATTATTTATATGTGGTGGTGCATTTCCAGACCTTGAGAATATAATAAAGGCAAGACTTAATAAGCAGTCATCAATAGGTTTTAATTCAGATCTTAAGGATAAATATGATAATGACAAGAATATATTATCAAAGGTTGAATTAGAGGATTTAAGGGAATTTGGTATGATTCCTGAATTCTTAGGACGACTTCCTATAGTATTCTCTTTAGAAGGTCTTACAGAGGATATGCTTGTTAAGATTATGAAAGAGCCTAAGAATGCAATACTTAAGCAGTACCAGAAGTTATTAGAACTTGATGAGGTTAAGCTTGAATTTGATGATGATGCTTTAAGGCAGATTGCAAAGAAAGCTATGGAAAAAGATACAGGAGCAAGAGCATTAAGGTCTATAATAGAAGAATATATGCTTGATATAATGTATGAAATTCCTAAAGATGATAATATCGGAAGTGTCACAATAACAGCAGATTACATTGAGAAGAAGGGCACACCGCTTATTATGATGCGTGGACAGGAAAGACTTCCAATGAATAATGCAGAAGCTTAATGCTGTCAGTTTCACAAGCCATTATGCACAAGATATTCTGCTGATGTTATTTTGCAGAAGTTATTATGTATATGTCAGTATGTCAGTATATTAGTATTATTATAAAATTTTAATCATATAATGTCCTTAAAGATTATCTTTAAGGACATTTTTTATGCCTTTATGCAGTGAAATGATAACAGATGAGGATATATATGATTATATAGTTGTCAATCTTCCGGGAATTAATAAGATGCTTCAAAGCAACCCTGATGTATGTATACAGAAGGTTGATGACCAATGGCTTGTTGCACATAGCAGGCTTCCGGATGACAGGGATTTTAATATAAGTGACTTGGGATATTATACAATTCCCAAGTTGTATGGGCTTATGGATACATCAAGCATTGATGCGGTAAATGCCACCAACATAACAAGCCAGCCTTTTTTAAATTCAAAAGGGCAGGGTGTTATCGTGGGGATAATAGACACAGGAATTGATTATCTTAGTGAGAACTTCTGTGATACGGCTGGTAATACGCGTATTATGGCTATATGGGATCAGACCCTTGAGTACAGGCAGAATTTATATGTTAATTATGGTCGTATATATGAACAGGAAGAGATTAATACAGCGCTTGAAGCATACCGCAATGGACTAAATCCTTACGATTATGTGGGAACAACCGATATTACAGGGCACGGAACATTTATGGCTGGAGTAATTGCTTCAAGAAAAATTGATGATTACATAGGTGTTGCACCAGAGGCAAGCATAGTATGTGTAAGATTAAAAAATGCAAAGAAATATTTAAGGGATTACTTCTACATAAGGGATGATGCAGTGTGTTTTGAGGAAACGGATATTATGCTTGCCGCAAGGTTTCTAAAGGATTATGCCGGGTTAAAGAAAATGCCTCTTGTCATATATATGGGACTGGGTAGTGGTCTGGGCTCAAGAACTGGCGGAAGTCCTTTATCAAATGTTCTTGATTCACTTACAATGCACGTTAATACATGTGTTGTTGTTCCTGCTGGCAATGAGGCAGTCAAAAGGACACATTTTAGCGGTTACGCTTCTGTTGTTCCTGAATATAAGGAAATGGAGATAAATGTTGAGAGGCGTGGAAAAGGCTTTGTGCTTGAAATATGGGCAAAAAGTCTTGATGTACTGTCGGTATCAATAATATCACCAACAGGCGAGATTATTCCAAGAATACCAGCAAGGATAGGCTCAAGTACACAATATTCATTTCTTTTGGAGAATTCAAGGATATATGTTGATTATCAGATTACAGAAACTGTTGCAGGGCAGGAAGTTATATTTATGAGATTTGAACGTCCGGCAGAGGGGCTGTGGAAGATAGATGTATATAGTCTTACTAATCTTCCTGGATATTTTAATGCGTGGATAACTTTAAAAGAGCTTATGGACTGTGATGCCTATTTTCTTAATTCAGATGCTGATGTAACGCTTGTAGAGCCTGCCAGCGGTTTAAGGCTTATTACTGTTGGTGCATATAATCATAATACCAACGGAAGCGACGTGAACAGCAGCAGGGGTTATACGGCGGATAACAGGGTTAAGCCTGATATAGCAGCACCAGGAGTTAATGTGTATGGTGTTGGAGGCGTAAGAGGCTATACAGTTAGATCAGGAACAAGCATTGCTGCGGCACACGTTGCAGGGGCAGCGGCATTATTTTTTAGCTGGGGAGTTACTAACAATAACAGATCAGTTATAAGTAATAGCGAGATTAAGTCATATATAATAAGGGGAGCAGACCGACCGGGGGATATTGCTTATCCAAATGTTGAATATGGCTATGGCAGATTGAATATAGCAGGTGCGTTTGACCAGATGAGGATAAGTTAATAAAAGCTTAAGGCTTAGCTTATTGTAATTATTAAGTGTATATGATAAAGTGATTATGTATACGGATATATTGTCAGGAATTACAGGGTGATGTAATAGTGAAGCAATTAATTGGCATATGTAAGGGAAGTATCCCCGACACCTATATAAGAATTATAAAGGACAGGTATTTAACAATGAAATATAAAGCGATTGCACTCGATCTTGACGGAACACTCACAGACCATAATAAGAAGCTTCCGGAGGCTAATAAGGAGGCTGTATGGGCTGCAATTGATAAAGATGTTACAGTTATACTGGCTTCAGGACGTCCATTATTTGGGATAACACCGATAGCAGATGAGCTGGAGTTAGATAAGAGAGGCGGATATATATTAGCTTATAATGGTGGTGAGATAATTAACTGCCTTAATGGAGATGTAATTGTAAGCCACGAGCTTCCAAGGCAGTGTATAGACGATATATGTGATTATGCAAGAGCTAATGATGTGTATGCACTTACATATTCGGACGGAAAGATAGCAGCAGAGAGTGATGATGATGAGTATGTGTTAAAAGAAGCATTTTGCAATAATACAACAATAATTAAGACAGATGATTTAAAGAAATATGTAGATTATCCAGTTAATAAGTTCCTTGTTGTAGGAAGACACGATAAGCTTGTGCCAGTGCAGGAAGCTTTATTAGAGCATTATTCTGACGTGCTTGATGCATTTTATTCAGAAGATTATTTCCTTGAGGTAGTACCAAAGGGGGTTGCCAAAGATAAATCATTACAGCAGTTATTAGGTAAGCTGTCTATCAAAGAAGATGAGCTTATAGCCTGTGGAGATGGAATGAATGATATACCAATGTTAAAGATAGCAGGTGTTGCGGCTGTTATGGATAATGCGTATGAAGAAGTGAAAAAGTATGCAGACTATATCGCACCATCTAATGATGAATCGGGAGTTGCCGATATAATTAAAAGATTTATATTAAATGCTTAGAGTGATTAAGTGATAAATAATTATGGAGATTGACAATGGGAAGAGATAATGTTCAGAATGAAGAAATAGAAATTGATATTGGACATATTTTATCTATATTATGGGATAAGATAATGGTTATTATTGCAACAGGCATAATAGTGGGACTTGGTGCATTTCTTGTGGCAAAGTTTTTTATAACACCACAGTATGAGTCAGAAACCAAGCTGTATGTATTAAACAGGGCTAACGACAGTGCGACTACTTTATCAGATGTCCAGTTATCTACACAGCTTACGAAAGATTATAAGATACTTGTAACAAGTGCTCCGGTTATGAATGAGGTTATCAAGGAATTAAAGCTTGATATGAAAGCCTCACAGCTTGCTTCAAGCATATCTGTTGATACACCTTCGGATACACGTGTATTGCAGATAACAGTTGTTAGTGATGATCCTTATCAGGCTAAGAAGATAGCTGACTGTGTGGCTAAAGTATCATCACAGAAGATATGTGATATTATGAAGATTGAACAGGTAAATGTTATTGAGGAAGGCTCATTATCAGAGACACCAGCATTTGCTGTTGTCCAGAAATGGACAATTATAGGTGCTCTTGCAGGTATTGTGCTGTCAGCGGCGGTTATAGTAATAAAGTCAATGTTAGATGATACTGTAAAGACTACAGAAGATGTGGAGAAATATTTTGACCTCAGTACACTTGCAGTTATTCCAATTTCAGAAGAAATGGATGACGGCTTGCCAAAGAACAAGAAAAAGAGCAGGAAGAACAAAAAGAACAAGAATAAAAAGTAAAAGTCAGGTGAAAAGATAATATGCAGACTATCAATATAGAACGATTAAGAAAGCTTGATTACAGGGCTAATGAGGCATATAAGAATTTAAGAACGAATATCCAGCTTTGCGGTTCGGATATCAAGGTTATTATGCTCACAAGTACGACACCGGGAGAAGGTAAATCTACTGTATCATTTAATCTTGCGGTATCACTTGCAGAAGCAGGCAAGAAGGTTATATTTATTGATGCGGATTTAAGGAAGTCGGTGCTTGTAGGACGTTATAAGATTAATACGTCTGTTAAGGGACTTACACATTTCTTATCAGGAATTAATAAATTTGAAGAAGTTATGTATGCAACTAATGTTGAGAATTTTAATGTAGTATTTTCTGGTCCGGTGCCACCTAATCCTACAGAGCTTCTTGGCAATAAGGTGTTTAAGACACTTATAAAAGTATTAAGGGATTTGTATGATTATATAATAATTGATACACCACCTATAGGAAGTGTAATAGACAGTGCCATAGTGGCACAGGAGTGTGACGGAGTTGCCTATGTAATGGCGGCTAATGATGTAAGCTACAAATACGCCCAGAAGGGTCTGGAGCAGATTAAAAAGACAGACTGCAAGCTTCTTGGAGTGGTACTTAATAAGGTCGATATGGACGATAACAAATACTATGGTAAGTATTATGGCAAATACTATGGCAAGTATGGAGAACACGCCAATAAGTAGGTGGCTGGTTATGTCGTAAATAACATATAATAATATAAACAGCTAATTGACGTATTAATTTAATAACTATTTAAAATGTCAAAAAAGGCTTCGCATTACGATATACATAATGTGAAGCCTTTTTTAATATTTGATAGTATTATTGTTAATATTGTTTTATTAATAGTATTTTGAGCAATATTTGATAGTTAATTAGCCACAGCCTGATTAGCATTGGAATTGATATCTGCCTTTTCAGGGGCCTGTGTAGGAGCTGTTGTAGCTTCTGTCTTATTGTCGTTACTGCCGGTATTATTGCTGTTATTGCTGTTACTGTTATTATTGTTATTACTGTTGTTATTGTTATTATTGTTATTATTGTTATTATTGTTGTTATTGTTGTTATTGTTGTTATTGTTGTTATTGTTGTTATTGTTGTTATTGTTATCAGGAGCAGGGGCCTGTGTAGGAGCGGCTGTAGTTGGTGCGGCTTTTGTAGGAGCGGCAGTTGCTTTAGTTGTAGTCTGCTGCTGTTTAGTTGTTGATGAACTCTTAGTTGCTGTGGCAGCAGAAGTTTCTTCTTTGTTAGTGCTTGATGACTTTGAAGTATTAGGTAAAGACATCAAACCAGTTGGGTTAGAAACCTTGCTTATCTCTTCGTCATAATATTCCTGTGCATCGAATATGTCACCATTAATTATCTTTTTGGCAAGCTGTCTGGCAATATCAACATCAGCCTGATAAAGAAGTGATACAGAACGATAAGAACCGAAATGCTGGCATAGTCTGCTGTCAGGTTCTGCACCTGTGCTGTATGTCTGTATATTCCATGAACGGCTGTTGGCAAGCTGCCCTTTTACAAGTGATGTAATATCTGATACAGGCATATTAGTGTAGAGCATATCACCGACAGAATCAAGTAATGCACTGTACTTTGCAAGTATTGCAGGTGATGTAAGCTTATTGATAATAGCTGTAAGGGCTGCAAGCTGGTTACGGCCTCTCTGGTAATCACCATCTAAGAAAGCATTTCTTTCACGGCAGAAAGCTAAAGTCTGTTCACCATTACATTCATTATCACCTATTACATAGTGATATCTTGTTGGAGCTGCCTCAAGTCCATTGACAAAATCAACAGATGAATTAATAGTTACACCGCCAAGAGCATCTACAATTGTCTCGCAGCCGGTAAAGTTAATCTTAACATAGTAATCAATATTAAGGTCATACAGATTCTGAAGGTTTAGTATAGAACCCTCTATACCCCATTGTCCGGCGTGTGTAAGCTTATCATAGCCCTGAGCACCCGTACCAGGATTAGTAAGGTTGATATAGGCATCTCTTGGAGTAGTGATAAGAAGCACTTGTCTTGTTATTGGGTGGATGACACATAAAATGTTGACATCGCTTCGTCCGGTTGACATTATCTTACCTTCTTCATCGTTACCAGATATATATATAACGAAAGGTTCTTCATTGACCTTCTTATCAGTCTCGCTCAATTCAACAGTTCTCTTAAGCTCAATAGTTCCTACAATTCTTATTGAGTTAAGGAATTCTTCATATTCCTCATCAAATGATGACAATGTGTTGTCATTAATAAGCATAGCCTGAATATCAGTTCCAGCCTCTAATGCAGGAATGATATCTTCCCATGTTGTATATTCCCTGGTTTTGATGTCAGCGTTGTTATTAAAGTTAATCTTCTGTATGGCATCCTGATTATCATCAGCATCTACAGTAGAATTATAACCAAATGTATAAGATAGAGTATCAGAAAGTGACTGTGCTTTATCCTTCTTTAATACAACTACATCAACTACATCTGTAATCTCCTGTATGTTATTACCATTACTGCTTATCTTATCAAGAGTTGTATCAACCTTTGATGTGAAAAGGAATGTATATAAAAGTACAGCGGATAAAAGTACAGATATTACTTTTCCTATAATATGTGTCTTAGTAAACTGTGATAGGAAGTCGTATATTGCCACAAGCACAAGAACAGCATCAATAGCTGCTATATACTTGAGTGGAAGAATATCAAGTTTGTAAAGCTTCAATAGTGTCAATACAGTGAATATAAGCTGAACAACAACGAGTGCGATACCAATAACTGTCGCCCATGCTCTTAGCTTGTGCTTCTTCTCACTCTGGGAAAGAGTGCTCCCCTTTTTGAAGATATATTGCATATCTTCTCTGGTCTTGTCAAAGAATCCTGACATAATGTTATCTCCTGTTAATATTCATAGAATAAATGTATAAGTCAAGCTAAAAAATGTGAAATATATTCAATTAAAAGCTTAACATAACAAAAATACTATAACATATTACTAAAAAAAAATAAATAAATAGAGTATTAAATATAGAAAAATGTAAAAATATGCCTGTATGCAGTATACAAACATATTGGTATTGTATGTTTTGCTTAATAATATAAAGAAAATAAAGCGGAAAATTAAAGATAAACCTAATTAAACTTAATAATATTCATTTTTGTTCAATTTAATTATGTCAAACACATAAAAAACTTGCATAAATTAAGTGAAATTAATATAATATCACTTGGGTAACGTACTAAAGCGTACGAATATTAAATCAAAGGAGTTAAACGATTATGGGATATGTTGATGAAGTATTAGAATTAGTTTCTAAGAAGAATGCAGATCAGCCAGAATTCTTACAGGCTGTAACAGAGGTTCTTAACACATTAAGACCAGTTGTTGATGCTAACGAGGAGCTTTACAGAAGCAATGCAATTCTTGAAAGAATTACAGAACCTGACAGAGTATTAATGTTCCGTGTACCTTGGGTAGATGACAAGGGACAGGTACAGGTAAACAGAGGTTTCAGAGTACAGTTCAACAACGCTATCGGACCTTACAAGGGTGGTTTAAGATTACATCCATCTGTTAACTTAGGAATTATCAAGTTCTTAGGTTTTGAGCAGATTTTCAAGAACTCACTTACAAGCCTTCCAATCGGTGGTGGTAAAGGTGGTT
>OGKZ01000434.1_pt1 | contig 41813 bp, 43 predicted proteins | sample 1572571 | NCBI WGS metagenome assembly OGKZ01 (sample SAMEA2581906, study PRJEB24529) | metagenome | biome: Human gut stool | place: China | collected 2011 | reverse complement strand
AATCTCATTTTGTTAATTTTAACGAATTCAAAAAGGCCGTATAGCCGATACCACAGCTTTGCATTTTGCGGTTTTATTGGAAATCCAAAATACCGCCATTAGGGCGTTTCATTAGTACGCCTTCATTATAGTGCTCACGGAAATAGTGGACTGCCTCTGCACTATTTTTGGCATCAAAAACTTCATGTGATCCGTCGGGTAAAGTCACATGATACTTGTAAGCTGAAGCAGTCTGAGGAGCAATAAAACTACTAAGAGCAACTATTGCTGCCAAGGAAAATAATCTTACCTTTTTCATAGTTAAGGAGATTTAGTTACAACCGACTTCTCAAAGGTTGTGTTATTTATTTTAATGCAGTTGGGAAGTTTGTACAATGTGTATAAACTGCATAGCCGTTGCAAAAGGTGATATAGCCGAATCCAAAACTATTACATCATTTTACTTGCAGCCACTGCAAAGGTATAAATTTTTATTAAGATACGGCAATATTATCTTGTTTTTTTATATCGGTACGATTTCTTCGATTGTAACTATATACCCCAGTTCGGGATAAGAATAGTTCATAAAAAAGTTGGTAGTCTTATAAATTATGTACCTTTATAGGTAAAAATCAATTAGTTACAAAAATATCTAATATTACTACCGATTACAAAATTACAGAATTATTTTATATAATAGACGAGTTTTGCAAACATTTTGAAGCAGAAAATGCAGGAAATCTACTTGAAGACAATAGCGGAGACAAGCGTAGACGTCGCCAAGCGTCGTTGTCCGACAGTGAAATCATGACCATTCTGTTGTATTTTGGGACATTCCGCAATTTAAAGCACTGCTACCTGTTCTTCATTAAGGGTACGATAAAGTCTTATTTTCTGAAAGCTGTGTCGTACAACCGCTTTGTGGAGTTGGAAAGCCGCGTGTTCTTCCAGATCATGTTCTTCCTTAATATAGGAGCTTTCGGAAGATGTACCGGTATAACATTCGTTGATTCCACGATGATACCCGTATGCCATAATCTCAGGAGATATGCTGTTCTTGCCACTATTGACTAGCAAGAACTTACATTTCCTCTTATCAACATAAAGACACCTGTACTAGAAGCAATGAATACCGTAAATAAGGAACTTTCCATCCCAAATCCTGCACTCATCGGTCAAAAGGCTTGGCGAGAGGAGCGGACAATAAACATCAATGATGCTATCAAGGCTCTTGTTGTTGCCATCAACGCTAAACGTGACAAGCAGAATAATGGTATACAAGCATCTGTCAATAAGACCTACACTTACTATATACAGCAACTCAACAAACTGATTATTGAGAATAAGGCATTGCAGAATGAGAATGAAGCGTTAAAGGCTGAATATGCAAAAGTGAAGCAACACATATCGCAGCTTGACGAAATTGCTGTCAGACGAGTAACGGCTCAAAAGGATGTTGTTATTGAAAGGCTTAATACCCAATTGGTCTTAAAAAACGAGGACATTACAAAACTCAAGACTGATTACAATACTCTATAGGAGAAATACAAAATCTTGGTTCTTCATTGGAACGACTTGACAAAACAGCCTGAAATAATTGAAGCTGTTAAACGTGTGGAAGACCGCAAGGAGCAAGAAGCGGAAGCAAAACGTGAGGTACAGGCAAGACAAGACAGATACGAAGGTATACTAGACCGTTTCATTAGTGAAGGTCATGAACAGCTTCAAGCCTTTTCGCTATCAAGCAGAATAGATTTCTATGAGAAAGAAACCAAAGCAATCTATTATGGTATTATGGCTACTGCCACAAAATCCAACATTGCGCTTCGCTTTCCACAAGGAGCAAAATTTGCAGTTGAAAGATTTCTCGCGAGCATGGATTGGAATGGTTGTGGCAACTATCGGAGAGAATGTGTCGCATACTGGACAAGACTCTTTGCTACCGATGAGGTTGTTTATACCGAACCCATCATTCAGAACTTCCTTTCGTTCATTGATCACATGTCGTGCAGCGCAGATACATACGTTTCACTCGGTGGCTCCAATGGTTGTGCTGACCAGCTCACTAATTGGGACGGAACACAGAAAGATGGATTGGGAGCACTACCTTCAAAGAAATGGCATGGTTTGGTGAGATAACATATATATCAATTCAGTTCAGACAACAATATAGGCGGTTCGGTAATCATATTTTCCTTTTCGCACTAGGTAAAATTGTAATAAAGCTCCTAAGATAATAACTTTGCAGCAAAAAACAAGATTCTATGGTTAAACGAACAAACATAAAAATAGGAAACATATGAAAAGAACAAATTTGTTATTAGCAGTTGTATTAGCATTTGCAGTGTCTTCTTGTCAGCAAGAGGATACTTTGGGTAATTATAGCTCTAAAGAAGACGCAGCTCGTGAAATTGGCTTCATCAAAATTAACGATATGCAAATGGCGCATTCTCGTTCTCCAATTAACTCGGATATGACCGAAATGAATCCAAGTTTGGGAATAAAAGCGAGGATTGCGCGAAAAAAGACTGGGTGTAAGAGTGGCTTCGGGTTATGTGACATTCGAGCTATGAATAGACAGGACACTTTTGTAAAGTATCAAACAAGAGGAGTTTCTTCTGACGTTGAAAAATACGAATGTACAACAACTTGTACTATTGATAATAATGGCACAGGGGTTATGTACTTTCTATTAGCCAATTCACCGAAAAGTCAAGGATTAACGGCAGAAACAATGCCCCCATTTTGCATAGATGAAGAAATAGAGCAACCAATAGAAGAAACTCCAGAAAGTTCACTCATTGTGGTTCCAGGAGCATACATTTATCAAAAAGAACTTGGACAACATGGAGGCTATGCTGTAAAGGTTACATACATCAATAATAGAAAACATTCTAATTCAAATAAATAAAAAATGGTACAAATTAAGAAAATTCAAGCAATTGCGACAGGATGTTTAATCTTGTTGTTAACAATGTTTGCTTCTTGTACAAACGAGGAGGAAGCAAGTGTAAGCGAACAGGCATCTATAAGGGTGTCTACTATGGGACATTTTTTGCCTCAAACTCGTAGTATGTCTGGAATTTCAGACAACATGCCTGTACTTCAGTTTAAGGACGAAGCCACTTATAACAATACGGTCAATAAACTGAAAACAATGTCAGAGAAAGAACGCAAAGTTTACATGAAAACTTTAGGTTTTACATCTGCCGAACAAGTACTCAATACTGCAGATGAAGAATTGGATGACATTTTTGAGATTGAAGACGAAAACATTTTCAAGAGTTCTTTGTCAAAATTTCAAGAGAAATATCGTGGCTTGTTAGCGTTTGATGAAACTGACACATATGATGTTACTCCATATTTGTCGTTTAACGACTCTATTATGAATTTTGTAGGTAACGCAAAAGGCTATGTGGTTATCGGAAATCATCTTGTAGGACCTCAAAATGATACTCCAAACTTTACTGGAACATACACCGTTACAACTAAATCCAATACGAGAGCATCTGTTCCTGGACCAATTCAACCTGGATTCCGTAGCTTCAATGGAGCTTCTCTAACTATTAAGAATGGGAAATACAAAAGCACTATGACTTTAGGCAGAATTGTTAATGGAAATTCTTTTGCCATAGAATTTGTTACCAAAAAGAAACAATTTTTGTGGAAGAAAAAAGTAAAAGCATCTTACTCTCTCAACTTAGAAATGTCAAGCAGCAAGTTCCATCATAGCAATATTGTAACATGCCCTTCTGGACCTACGATTTGTATACTGAATTTACCTATTGATTTCGTTGGTACTGTTTTTGATGCTTCTGTAACAAACTTCAAATCAAGTAGAGGCAATACCATTGGATCTGCAACTTTTAAAAATATTCAAGTAAGATGAGAAAAATTTTATTATCCTTAGTTGCTTTATGCTGTTTCTATTCAGCAAATGCACAAACATTTCGCTTCGGTCCTACAGTCACAGGAAACCTTAACATCTCGAATGGGACAAAAACGAAACTCGGTTTCGCTGTGGGTGCTAAAGCAGAGATGGATTTCAACAATGTGGAACATGGTTGGTTCATGGATGCGTCTGTATTGTTCAACAACAGAAACAGACAGAGCGAGAACTATTTCAACAACGAAACAAAGTTGACTCAGTACTGGAAGTACTCAACCTATTCTCTTCTCGTTCCAGTCAATGTAGGCTACAAATTCCGCCTTTCAGACAATTTAAATCTCCTCGCTGCTGTAGGCCCTTATGCAGATTTTGGCTTGACAGGTACAGACAAAGTCACAACGACTGACGCGAAAGGACATAGCAAAGAGGAGAAAGTGTCCTCAAATGTGTATGGAGACAAACTCTTCAATCGTGTAAACTATGGCTTTGATGCTAAGGTTGGCGTTGAGATTGCCAAGCATTACCAACTGAACTTGTCATATAGTCGTAGTTTTAACAACTTATTTAAGGGTAGTGGCATCAATGATAAAGCACAGGACATACAGTTGGGATTCTCATATATATTCTAACAAACTCATATGGAAATACAATGGAATTGAATAAAATTATTTGTTCGGTTCTATTTCTGACAGCCGGAGTCGTTTTAACCTCATGTATTGAGGTAAATGGCTCTGGCTATTCAGATTTATCAGAATCGGAAAAGTTGCATGTAAAAAAATGCGAAGCTTCCATGGACTCTATCAAGAATGACGGAAACCTTTATAAGGTTACGGTAAAGCAAGTGAAAGATTGCATAAATGGATATAAGGAAGCTATTGTATATGAATATCTGCCTTTTTGCTCTGGTGACAACGGTAGACCACCTACCGAAATAAAGAGAACGTGCAACAGGCGTAATATACATCTCATTGTCATTTCTTCCGTATATGATGGTATATTCCCCATACCGTTAGACAATACATTCCCTTTGTTCGTTATTGACAATAGCGTTTATCATACTGACAATTATCAAACTTATGGTGAGCAATTTTACAAAAGTCTGACAGGTAGTGACAGTGAAGATAGAAAAACAAACTCGTTCCATTATTTTCGTAATGGAAAGTATATTTGCAGTTATGATTCAATATAGTTAGAATTATGAAGAGAAGATCTCTTGTCCCTGGCGCAATGCTCTTTGCAGCAATCGGCATAATGGCACAAAAGACAGGAGGGTGTGTCAAAACTCATTTTTTGAAAATATGAACTTGTAATTTGAAATTTGAGCATCCTAAAGAGACTAAAGAAAGGGCCGTATCATTACTCTCAATACAGAGTTTGATACGATCCTTTTAAATATTATAGTTATAATCTGTAACTTTGAAGAGTAGTCATTTTAGTTTTGACCACCCTCGACACATGTTTTTCATCTATCTAGCCATTTCTTGAATTGTACGGTTTTTTCTTTACTTATTACAATGTTGTCATCATTGCATCCTTTCAATTTTACTATAAGTTTAGAATTGAAGAATAGACTGATTTTCTTGATACCTTTTATATTCGCTATGTATTGTCTGTTGATACGGAAGAATTTGTCGGGGGATAATGCCATTTCCAAATCAGCCATGCTCATCGCCAAAGAATATGAAGTGCCGTCTTGTGTGAAAGCCAAAATACGATTGTCCGTCTTGCTTATATAGCTTATGTCGTCTGTGTACAGCATAATAAGTTCATCCCCCTTGCTTACCAAGAAACGCTCTCTGCATTGGTGCGTCTCGTCCAATAAGCTGTTCAACTTGTCATGAACTTCCCCGTTGGCAGGACTCAACATTTTAATTTTTCCCATAGCCACGCAGAGTTCCTTGAAGTCTATAGGCTTCATAATATAGTCGAGTCCGTTGTTCTTGATGGCTTGCATGGCATATTCATCGTATGCTGTTGTGAAAATCACAAATGAATTTGGCCTGACCTTACGGAATGCCTCGAACACATTACCGTCAAGTAGGCGAATGTCGGAGAATATCAAATCGTAGTCGTTGTTAACGGATAACTCTTCAACCACATCATTGACGCTTTTCAACGGACCATGAACATCAACCATATCATCTATATCCATTATGAGTTTTTTCAATCGCTTTGCGCTGAAAAAGTCATCTTCAATTATCAATATCTTTCTCATCGTTGTATTACAGTTTCTTTATCTTTATGATGGGCAGACGTATTTCGAAAGAGTCACGGGTGACACTATAACCGATTTCCTTTCCGCACTCCAATTCATAACGTTGCTTTAGGTTCTTCAGTCCAATGCCATACGACTCTACAATTTGGTCGTTATGCCCATGGAAATATATTCTGTTATTCTTAATGGCAAGCATATTATCTTGCACACTTATCTGAATATGGAGGGAGTTATTTTCCTGTGGAGAGTTGTGCTTGACAGCATTCTCTATAAGTAATTGTATACTTAGAGACAATATTCTGTCTTCTTCTTTCACTTTTTCTTCATCCAACTCAAGTATGATTTTGTCGTTATATTTCAAATTAAGCAGACTGACGTACGTTCTGGTAAAGTCCATAGCCTCACTAATGGTCATGTAGTCTTGGTCTATATTAAACAGCATGTATCTATAAACTTGCGACAACCTTACCACATATTCTTCTGCTCGTTGTGGTTCATCTTCTATCATTCCAGCCAGCGAACTTAGGCTATTGAACACAAAATGTGGATCCAACTGAAGCTTCAAATATTTCTTTTGCAGACACAAATTCTCTTTGTTCTTAAGTATTATTATATCAGAATAATGCAACAGCATATGTATCAGGGCCAGTAGACTTGCTATTATCCCGAGCAGAAAGAATGTCCCCCAAACGTCTACTTCTATGAATTCTGACTCTATGACATTCATTAATAATTCGCAAATACCTGCAATAAGTATATTTATTGTGATTATAACGACTACACTACGAAGAAATAGGCTACGTTCTTCTTCTGCCAGTTTGATGAATCTTTGTCTAAGCAATAGTTTAGTGGCTAACAAGCTGATACAAGAAAAAATGGCACAATATACCAAGTCCACAAACAGACAAATGTAATAACCATCGATGCTTTGCTTGAAATCCTCAAAGTCAGCGACAGCCCAAATTATATCGTATAGGAAGAAGAATATAAATGTGAAAACAATCCACTCCGTTAGTTTTCCTTTGTACTTCTTTAATGTCTTCATTATTGTTTTTTTATTTGTAAAATTAGCAAACATGTTTCACATTGCAGCATATTATTTGACGAAACGGAATAACAAACCTTTGAAGCGGAAATATTTACTTCTTAATTGTCTTTTACAACCCACTTTCCATCGCTTTTTCTTCCCTTATGTTCTAATACACCAATTTCTTTAAGGCTTTTGACAATTTTGTAAACAGAAGTACGTCCAATGCCTATTGCCTTTCCAATCTGTTCCATTGTTAATGATGGATTCATCTTGACCGTTTGTATAACTTCGGATTGAAGGTCTGTCAATTCTACAGTTTTATAATTGGAAGGACGGTGGAAGGTCACAGTAAACATGCCGTCTGTGTCATAGACAGGCTCTGACAATCCAGCATCATGCATTTCCTTGCGCATTCTTGGTATGCCAGAGCCAATATGCTCCACAAGGTCTCCACGGGATTGAAATAATCACACCCGGGACATCTACCGTTGACCATATTCAAGACTATGATTAACTGTTAATTTGCTAGATTACAGGAAGTCTTAAACACAGCGTCGATAAACGCCTTCCATTATGTCTGGATTGTCTTCCCACCCAAAGCCCGCTTTCGTATAGATATGTCATGGTTGACTTCACTACACTCAGCACGGCGTAGGCTGCCGACTCGGTTATCATGAAAGAACTCGTCTTACAGCGACAACTGCGGTCTGGCTATACAATCCGACTGTAAAAATACGAAAATTTATTGAGAAAAGACAAGAAATGACAGGAAATATAAATACTACAATACAAATTTAAGACTATTTAAGTCTATTTGCTTTAATATCTCAGAAATTTTGTATAAACAAATGCTGTTTTTATACAACTTTTGTATGTTTTTAAGCCAATATACTTGAAGTGCCGATGAAGTATAACTTCGATTGGCAACGCAGAACTACTTCGATGCCCACTGGAGTATTATCGTATTTTATGGAATGTATAACAGTTGAAGTTCTGTCATTCTTCGTCTTTTGATGGACGGAATGCATTTGCCTTTCCATCTGCAAAAGTCAAGGTAATCTTTTTCTATGTCACGCAATCCTCGTTCAATCTTTTGCAGGAGACGGCTCTTCGGAAATCTTTTGTTCCCTAATATTTTGTAGGGGCCGACATTGTAGGCAAGTACGGCAAGGAGTAGTGAGTCCTTGCCATACTTGCGGAACATGGCGCATAACTTGGTAATGTCTGAACGCAACAGAGAATCGGCATGCTGATAGGTGAGGTTCTTGCTGAACTTCTCATGTGGCAATATCCGATGCCCCCATCCGATATAGGGATAGTTGCGCTTGATGTCGTGCCATCCCTCATAATACTTGATGCAGCGCACCGCTCGCTCAAAGGGTGGCAAAGCAAAAATGCCCAAGTCGCTTTGGCTTGGGCTATCTGGTGTTGGCGTCTTGTTCTGTGCCATGATGCTTTGGCACAGAAACAAGAGCGTCAGGGTGATGTATGTTCTTATCTTTTTCGTCATGGATGTTGTTTCTATTTTGCTTTTGGGGATGTTATTGTTTTGTCACTTGGCATTCTTCTTATTGAATATCTCTGCTATCATGGCTTTCACGTCCTCACCAACTTGCACGAAGTTCTTATAGAGGATACGCTCACGCTCATCACGGCTCTTGAAGGTGTAGAACTTGGGCAGTGGCATATACTCGCTTTCCTCCTTTTTGATGTCTGCCATGTTGAAGTCGGTCTTGCAATAGAACTTACTGGTCTTGAACTCATCGCTCTCCTGTATGTTCATACTGCCATTCACGCCTGTCTTGGTGGCCACAAAGTCTCTTGCGGTCTGTCCGCAGATCCATCCTGTCGGCATATCAGAGATTTTACTGGCTGGCACAAGACTGTCCATATTCTCATTCAGGTTGATGCTCGTCTTGTCTCTATCGATGGTCACGCCTTTCTTCAGTTGCACCACCTTTCCGAAAATGTCGGAGGATAGCCATTCCAGGGTTTCCTTGCTTCGTGCCGAACCGCTCACCACATTGCCTACGGTGGTGATAATCTTTTGCATACCCACCTTCCCGTAGTCGGCTTCCAACTGGGGCAGTTCCTGGAATCCCAAAGCTACGCTCACCTTGTTGCTTCGGGCTGTACCTATCAGTCGGTCTATCTTATGGAAGTAAAGTGTAGGCAACTCGTCCACGATAATGCTCACTGGGATGTTCTTGCCTTGCCCAGTGTTCACTCGTGTCACCAGTCGGTTGAGGATTAGGGCGTTTAATGCTCCGATGATGCTCTCCATTTCTGGGTCGTTGGCTATCAGCAGATAGCTTGGGTTCTTCGGGTCACTGACCTTCAGATCAAAGTCATCACCGTCCTTGTGGAATATCCAATAGCTTTCCTTGGTGGCAAGACGTGAAGTATAGACACGCAGTGTACCTATCATACCCTCCAACTGCTCCATTGCCTTGTTCTTCAAGGCGGTCTGGAACGGTCCCAATAAGGGTGCGACCTCATTGTCGGTCTCCAGCACATTGAAGATGGTCTGGTAACTTTCGTTCAGGAAGCTGAGGATATGAGGCATGTCGCTGTACTTGCCCAACCAGTAAGCTGGCTCCACTTCTTCTCCTGCATGGTTAAACACCTTTCCGGTCGGCTTCATCTGCATGGTCTTCGGGTCAAGTATTTTCTCCGCTATCAGCATCTTGCCGTCCTTGTCGTATGGCTCTTTGCCATAGTTGATGAAGAAGTAGATACAGGCGGCGAGGAAGTTGACGGCTGAGGTCTGGAAGAACTGGTCGCTGCCGCCACCGCCTTCTTTCTTGCCTTTTTGCAGTGATTCTAGCAGTGTCTCTGCTGTCTCACTCGCTGCTGCCAAGTTATTGATATACTTCTGTTGTATCGGGTTCACTCGCTTGGAGTATTCCACATCCACAAAGTTGATGATATTGAACTTACAGCCTTCTGGCAGTTTGCCCAACTGTTGGTTCTTCTTGTAGTGATAGTACAGTTTGGTTGCCAAGGTAGGAAACTTGTAGTCATAAACGACCATGGCAAAGCCTTTTGCACTGTGCTGACGGATAAACGGCTCGATGATGGAGAATGTCTTACCGCTACCAGGTGTACCCACTACCCAGGTGCCTCGGAATGGGTTCACGATGTTTACCCATCCCTTGCGGAATTTGCCCTTATAGTAGTAGCGCATGGGTATATTCACGCTGTATTTGTTGTATTCCTCCTTTTGGCACTGCTCAAAACTCTCGTTTTCAAAATTGAAACGGTCTTTCATCAGTCCTTCCTTCAAGAACTTCGAGATGTTGTCCAAGGCGATATGCACCAATACCGTTCCGATGATGGTTGTTACCATATAGAGAATGGTGTTTAATCTTAGGGTATAGAGACGAGTGTCCATCGCATAGCCGAAGAGCCACACGGACAATATCAACAACAGCACGCCACTCACCAAGGGGTACAGCACCTGCCTTCGGGCATCAAATTCCAAGTGTTTCTTGTTTCTCGTGCCTACACAGGTGATGCACACCAACAAGAACGTCACCACCTTGCTATACACCAGGTTGCCGTCATGGTAGATGAACCACTGCTTGATGCGGTCGTGCAGGTCGCACACCACACCGCCAAAGCCGTCTATCGCCCTTGGGTCTATGGCATACTCAAAGAACTCCATCAACACGGATATGTAGATGACCGCCCTGAATATCTTGTAAAATCCTTGTAGCTCCTTGCTTTCTTCCATTGGATATGATTGCTATTTTAGAAAAATCGGATTGAATGAGTCGGCTGACAACACATCGCTATAGTTCACTTTCAATGAGATGGTGCGACCGCTGATTGGGTTCTCCGTCATTTCGATGGTTAATTGCTTGTCATTCGGGAATGTCATTTTCCGAATGACTATCACATTGCGGTAGCCATAGCGGAAACGCTTGGTCTGCTCCAACGTGAAGACAGGATGCAACTCTACCATCTGTGAGTTGGTTGCCTTGGCGGTCTTTTTATCCGTCAGCTTCAATCGTATTTGGTCTATATCAAATGGCACGTCTGTCTTGTTCTCCACCGAGAAGTCCAAGAAGAAATAGTCGCCCGACGAATAGATGTTGTTCAGTCGCATCACCATTTTATGGGCTTTGGTCTTCACATTGTTCACATGGGCTTCCGAACACCAAATCTGACGAGCATATCGAGCCATATCCGTAGAGGACAATGTGACCGCAGGATTGTTATAGGCATTCTTTTCTATCTGTTGTATCTCCTTATCCGTCACTGCCTCTTGCAATCTTGTTGTATAGAGCAGCGCATACTGGGTACGGTAGCGTTCTGTCACAATGGTCACGATGGCAAGCACTTCACCATCTTCATGCAGTCCCTCCTTGGGCTTCAGTCGCACGGTATTGTTGATGGGTTGGTCTCCTGCTATCTTGTCGGTGGATATATCCACAAAGCGGATGGGTTCGCTTGCCGTAATGACTGTAGTCACCTGCTCGTTCACGGTCAGCTGCTCCATCTCCTGGTAGGTGCTGGGCTGATAGCTCTCTGCACTGGTCTGTTGTGCCATCAGGGGAGTGACACTTATTGCACACATCATGAGTGCGCCAATGGTCTTCTTGATATTCATATTCGTATTCTTTGAATGTTGATGTTTACTTACTCTTGGTCTCTTTGCTGTTTATCAGATACACAAAGGTGCCATATTTCAGTTTCACTTTATTCTTCTTGATAGCCTTGCCTATGGCATTGCTTGTTTTCTGATAGGCATTCTGCATGGTCTGCATGCCCCATTGTGAAAAACTGCTGCCAGTATTGGTGGTATTCATATCCACATTCCCGGTCACGGCTCCGCTTGCCACATCCTTGGTGGTCTCTCTAAACTGGCTGCTTGGCACATACAAGCCTTCCATGCCGTCTGTGTCATAGAGTGACAGGTTGATTTTCACTATCTCGTCATCCACCAGCACGCTTTTCACCGTTCCTTTCACTCGTTGCGAACTGAAACCGCTCATGGTGGCATACAGGTATGCGCCTTTCTTCACCACCATTTCACCGATTTCCACATCATCTAACAGTCTCAAACGTACACGGCTTCCATCCATAGCCTTGATGTTCTCGTCAATGATAGCCTTGATGAGTGTCGGCTCTTTCTCATTCACTGCCAATGTATTGAAGTAGTCCGATGATGTCTTCACCTTTTTTACCACTTCACTTGGCTTGTCATTCTCGTCCGCTTCCTTTCTGGCATTCTCATTCACCTTTATTTTGCCTTCGATGTTGATACCGCCCTTGGCTGAGTCTTGCGAGTCGGCAGGAGAGGTGGCTGCAGAAATCGAGATGTTCGCTTGTGTGGCTTGCTGTCCCTTCAGTCTTGCCTCGGCAAGCGCCTTGTTCAGTTCCGCCAACGCTTCATTCCCTCTTTGTCGCTCATGGGCTTCTTGTGCTTCTCTCTGTTTTTCCATTTCTGCTTGCCTCTTGGCTTCGGCATCCAACTGTTGCAGTTCTGCATCCGAATACTTGCTTTGGTATTCTTCTTTTTCTTGCTCATTGTCTCGGTCTATATTCTCCACGGCACTATGGTCTTCTATCTTGCCGTAGGCGTTCAACATGTTCTCATACTTTCCTCCAATACCGTCACCGCCCTTGATATGGGCTTGTGGCAGGTTCGGATTCAGATATTCCGTGGTCTGCATATTGGCATCCTTCTTCTCCGCCACCTTGGTATCAAAGAGGTCGAAGATAAAGTAGGAGGCACCAAGCAGTGGAAGATAGACAATCGCAGGTAGCATGTACTTGGGTTGTCTGAAATTGATTCTTTCTGTCAGCTTCATCGTTATTTGTCTTTATGAGGATGGCGTGCATCCTCATTGGTCCTTACTATGTTCTTTGCATTCCCCATTTTCTGATGGCGAGCCTTTATCAGCGAGTCCTGTCTCTCCGTGGCGGTGCGTCGCTCGCCCTGATAATGGTAAGCTCTTGCCATGCGATAGATGTTGAAACTGAAGCTCACACCAACAAATCCGAACACGATGACCAGGAACAGTGTCTTGTGCAAGTCGGCAAACCTTTGCACCTTGGCTGCCGCCTTGTCTATCCTGCACATCTTGGCAAACTTCCTTCCGGCTCTCACGTCTCGCTCATAGCGTTCCTTGTATTTGGGGTCGTCCTTGTCGGGCATCTTCTCCCCAATGAGCATCTGTTTAAATCCTTTTGTGTTCATCGTTATTTCTTTTCACTTATTTTTTACCTTTTTACTTTTTTACCCTTTTACCTTTAATAGTTGCTCTTCGTCTTCTGGTCAATATCCTTGTTGAGCAAGGTTCTCCAGTTCACTATCAGCAATCCATGTGGATTGTTGTCAGTCCTCGGAACTCGTTTCAGTTGTCCTGCCGTCACCAGCTCACGTGTCAGCACATTGGTTCTGCGCTCGATGCGCTGTCTGCCATAGTAGGTAAACTCCATCTTCTCCTTGTTGAACTTGATACTGTCACAGAAGATGCTGAACACGGCACTTGTTCCCATGATGTTGGAGTAGAAACCCTTTTCTTTCAGCGTATTGTACTGCGCCAATCCTGTCTCATCCACCAGATACATGGCTTTCTCCATCGTGTATTTGATGTACTTGTCATCGGGTGCCAATGTAAAAAAGTAGTGATGGAACATCTCGATATGACTCTTTGCTTCCACATCCAGTGTCTCATCCATCGTCGTGCGCTGCACCAGAATAGGCACATTGCCGTCCAATACATAGATTTTGTTCTGTGCATCCACCACCATGTTCTTTGCCGTCCAGATGCTACTGATACTTATCAGCACGCATCCAACCAGAAACAGACTACAGATGATAGTCACCAACTTCACCTTATTCTCTAAATTCTTGATTACCATTGCTATTTTGCTATTATTTTATCTTTTTACTTTTTTGCCCTTATCAGTGCGTCACATGGGCAAGTGTTCCCTGTGCCGACATTTTGGCTTGCTGTGCCACACCCTCACCGAAGTTTCTGGTAGAGAAGGCGGTATCGCCCTCAGGAATCATCCAAGCTGCCAAGTCTGGAACCAAATTCAGACACTTCAAAGCCACGATGCTTGCTGCCATCAGATACCCTGCCGAGAAGAACGAGTTCTGCAAATATGCCGCCATCGTCTGCTCACTAGCGGTGATAGCCGTCAGGTTCTCCACCTGTATGCAGAGCACGATGTCGAAGAGCAATAGCACGTAGAAGCCCACGAAGTAGAGCATGGCTCCATAGAAATGCACGGTCAGATACCTTGTCAGCCACTTCGCCCAACTGCTTTCCCATTTCGGCAGTAGCGAGAACGCCCATTGTATCGGTCCAAATATAGTCAGCATTCCCAACAGTATCTGTTGACAATAGATGGTGCTCCACCAACCGATACGGAAGACGATCAATGCTATCAGCATTACTATCTTGTCGATGTTCACTACGGCTCCTGCAGTCAGTGAGGTAAACCACAGCTTGGCTGCGTCCTTTTCCATGTTGGTCACTTCATCCACACCTGTCTGCTCCATGGTCGATTCCACCAGATTCGGGTCTGTTGTTCCCTTATGGGCAATGTCTGCCTGGGCTTGTACGTTGGTGTACATCGTGTCTCTGGTGTAGATGAGCTGCTGAACTTCCGTAAACTTGTCCTCTATCTGTGTGGCTTCCGACTCATATAGGTCATGGGTATAACTTCCAATGGAGTTTGGTATGTAACTCAGAAAGTCCAGTACGCACCAATTGCTGCCACTGTTCGTCATGCCTGTATCGGCAGGTGGGTACCACCAACAGAGGATGATGCTTATCACCAATGGCTTGAATAGTTTCATCACATCCAGTGGCTCATGCTTCACCATCATCTTGTAGGCCATGTTCGCTGCCACCACGATAGAGAAGAGGGCTGCGAGTGCCATACACATTTGAACGACCCACCAAAAAGGCCCATTCGAGCCTGTGAAAGTAGCGTCGCACAGAAACTCGTTGGTCTGGAAAATCACGTCATCAATCTCTTCTTCCAAGATGTTGATGCCGAAGTCGGATAATATGCTGCTGTTGTCTGCCATAACTCCTTATCTGTTTATTTTCAAATCATTGTCATCCTCATTCGAGCCGTTATTACCGCCAGAATATGTGTTGTTTCTCACTGCCATTCCTGCCTCTCGCCATTTGCTGGATGCACTGCTGATGATACTTCGTTTGTTGGCGGTCTGGTAGTTGCCGTTTGCTGTCAACAATTCCTTGGTCTTGCTGGCATTCGAAATCTGCACCAGTTGCTTCACAAGTGTCTCGTTCTGTTTTGCCACATCTGCATAAATCTGTAGGTACATCTTCTTACGCTTGGCATTGGGCATATAGGCATCCTTAGTGGCTTTGATGGCTGTCTCATAGACATGATAGTATTCTGTCCAGCGTTGCTTGTCACCGATGGATCCGCCTACAGGCAGGATGCGGTCGATGTTCTTCTTGAAGGCATCCATCTTGCTGTTTATCTTGCTTCCTTCCACCTTCCATGCCAGATCCACCTGTCGGTCTGCCATATTCAACGCCTCAATCTCTGCTCTCTTGGTCAGGGCAGAGTCGATGGCTTCGGCATATTCCACTTGATTGTAGGCTCCGATTCCTGCCGTGGTACGAAAACCAAGTTTGTTCTTGCTGGCAGCCGATTTCTTGTAACTGCAGTGCAGTAACTGATAGTACAATTCTGGTGACAGACTACCACTACCGATTTCCATCACCGTTATCTGGTTCTTTTTCGAACTGTCATGATTGTATGTTACACCACTTTGGGCATTGCCGCTGATAGCGACTCCCAACATCAACATGATGGTTCCTATTCTTGTTTTCTTTCTATCCATGCCTATACATTATTATATATGGGATTATAAATTCTTCGTTCTCTCAATATCCGAGTTTACCTGCCACTCTCCACCGACCGAAGGCATCTTCCAGTATTTGCTGCTTGCTTTTGGTTCGGTAAACCTTTTCTTTCCAATAGCCGATGCGCACTTGGATATATCGCCACGACTCAAAGTAGCTTTTGTTCAGATGCTTCTCTATATTGTCAAGCGAGGTGTTGATGCTTTCCAATACCACAAGAATGTCTGCTGTAGAACACGCTGCTGCTCCTGTGGCATACAGCACCAAGTCGCTCACGCTTTTGTAGAGGTATTCGCCTTCATTTGCGATATTCTCTATGGCTCGTCGGTTAATACCTATCAGTATGGTATCGGCAAGCGAAATGCGCTTTCGTTTGATGACTTTTTGGTTGTAGTCATCCAACAGCTTCTTATAGTCCGATATTCTGTCGCTCACACCCTCGTAGGTGGAGTACACGTTCAGACTGGTTCGTAAACTTTGATATAGCACATCTATCACATCAAATGCCCTGGTGTACTTGTCAAGGTCAACGTTCAGTTCCTTGTATGCCTTGGTCTCGTCCTTACTGTAACTGTGCAATAGTTTATTGCTGTATTCCAACGTGCTTCGTGCAAGCAACAGACTCCGCTGTTTCTTGTGGTCATTGATGTAGGCTTCCACGCTGGCAACATCAAATCCCCATTGGGCGAATGTTTTAGAGGGGAGGGCGAGGAGCAAGATTGCTACCAGCAATGTTCTCACTATATCCATTCGTCGCTTCTTGCTCACTGACCCTGCAACCCTCTCCGCTGCATCAGCCTTGTATTCTTTTCTATTTCTCATTTTCATTGTCTTCATCATTAAACTTGCCGTGATAATCATCTGAGTGTTTGGTGTCGGCAGCTTTCCTTAACCAACGTTTCTTGCATTTCTCCACCAGTGTCAACCGTCGTCCTTCGTCAGCATTGATATGTGGAGCGATGTCCATCAGCACGTCGATGATGTTGCGCTTGTAGTGCATCATCTTCTCCAACGATACCAAGTCTGCGTATATCTTGGTGATTCTGCTGTCCACCTCTCTGGCTATCTCTAACCTATCGCTCGACCATAGCAGATGAAAGGTATCATCGGTGTTATTGTCATCGGCAGGTGCGCTCTTAGCATATTCGGTGGTTATCTTGCACGATGGATATTCCTGTGCGATTTCCGAGATGCGCTTGTTCACTTCGTCCGCCTTTTCCTGCTCGGTCTTGCTTGGGTCAAGCGTTATCACATCCACTACCGAGGTGTTGGTGTATTCCGATGTCAGCTCCCAACTGATCTGCAGGATGGCTCTGTGTATCTTGATGCCCAAGAAATATTTCGGCTTTCGGGCAATCTTCAATGTTGCCTTGAAGGTGATGATGCCGTTGATGTTGGGCATGGTGGCTTTTCGAATGTAAGTATAGCCGCTCCATGTTCCTTCCCCTTGCCAAGTCAGGTTGTAGGCACTCTTGCAGTCGTTCATAATGGCTGGTATGCGATAGTAGTCATCCGTCGCCACGTCATTGTCCTTTCCTGCCTCTGCCTTGGCTTCCTCTATTTCCCTTTGTTTCTGTTGCCATGTGGCAAGTTCTTTGTTCAGTTGTTCGATGGAAGCCTTGTTCTTGTTGTATTGCTCCCGATAATTGGCTGCATCTTCCACACTTGCATTGGCGATTTGCTTGACAAGCGACTTGTTCTCGGCTTCCAACTGACTGATTTGAGATTGCAGAGAGGCTACATTGGCATTGGCTTCCTGCTCTTGCTTATACAAATCTGAGAGGTCAAGGTTGTTCTCTGTCACCGATGTTGTCATGGCGCATTTCTTGCTGTGGTCATTCAGCGAACCGCCACATCCCTTGCACTTGTATTGCGTGGTTCCTTGCCCCAACTGCACGCCATCGCTACACGTTACGCTGATGGTCACACTCTCGCATCCCTTCAGTTTGGCGGCATCGGTGGCCTGATAGTAGTTGCGTGCATCACTGCCTATATAATAGGTATAGCCTTCCTCGTTGTCATTCCATTCGCTCAACCGGGCTTGCAGTTGTGCCTTGAAGGTGTTCAAGTCCATCGAATAGGAGTCGAAAACAGCCTCATACACTTCTTCTGTCCTGTTCCAACTCTTGTACACCTGTATCTCGTAGGCGTATGCCTTCTGTTTCTGTCCTTTTTTCTTGCTACTGATGATGTAGCTGTTCAACCAATAGCTGATACTGTAGGTAAAGCCATCATTCTGGTTGTTGAGCTGTTGCACCCTTGTTCTTGACCATCCTGCATGATTCTCCGAGTTTTGCAGGATGGCTTCCTTTTGGCTATTGTTGGGATAGAAGTTGGCATCCTTGGTGTTGATTCTGTACCAGTGGTCGCCTTTCAAGATGCTGTTGTCATCGGTGGGCGGTACATAGTCGCACAGTTTTTCTCGTCCTTGGTCTCGTCGGGCGATATACCATCTTTGCGTGTAGTAGTTTCCTGCCGTCTCATCCAGATAGTCCGTCATCCATGAGGTGAGGTTATAGTTGGCAAGAGAGAAAAGTCCTGCCACGTTGTCCTTGCCTCCAATCATGCCCAAGAGTGTGTTGCCTACGCTCTTATCGAGACTTTTGAACAGCGAGGAATAGTTATCCACAATATCGATGGCTGCACTGAGTTTGCCTTGGAAGAGGTCGTTGAACTGGCTGCTCTGCAACAGGGCATTGCCGATATTGTTCATTCCTGCTCCTGCAAGGTTGGCCCCTGCCTTATACAGATTGTCGATGTCGGCTTTCAGATTGTCCACAGTAAAGTTGCCTGGCACCTTTGACAGGTCATCCAGCATCTTCTTCCAATCCACGTTGCCAATCTCTGAAAGTTTCAAGATGGCTGCTATCTCCTGATTGATTTGCAGAAAGGCAATGTCCGAGAATGTGAGGGTGCTGTTTGTTACCACACTCTCAAACTGCATACACAGGTTCTTGGTGTCATCACATATCTTCATCAGATAGGTTCCCCAATACAGGGCAGTCTGCGGACTTTTCAGCATCATTCCTGCCACCGTCCATATCTTCGGCATGATTTTGCCCGACACCATGTTGTAGATACGGCGGTAATAGTAGTTCTCTGTGCTACTGTTCCAGATGCCCAACTCCGTCATTGCCTTGCGTTCCAAGAATTTTGAGGCGAAGATGCCGGCACTTGCCACTTCTGCTGCATTATAGTGCTTCAATATGTTCTGCACCTGCTCGTTATAGTATGCCTCTGCCACGGCTTCCGTTCCGTATGCAGCTGCCATAGTAGCCACCGTCTGCTTGTCATAGTTCACGCTGTAGTACTGTGCGTCAGCCTTTGCCAACACACAGACTATCAGCATTATGATGGATAGAAGTCGTTTCATCTTTGATTACTTTTTATTTTTGTTCCCTAAATTCAGTACTTTTCCTGCCTGATTTACCTTTTGAGCAAAAGCGAGGCTCTTGCTGATACCACTTGCATCCCAATCCCTGCAATAGGCTTCGATAGCTTGTTGGTGGTTGCATTTCAACACTCGCTTGTAGAGTTTTAATGCTTCCTTCTCCGCTCGTTCCGTGGTGTAGGTCATATAGCACTCATGCGGTTCTTCCACACCATACACATTGCTGGTCTGTCCTCGCCTGATAAAGACTTCACGGAAGAAACTGCGTCCTTCCTTGTTCTCCAAGCGGTTGATGGTGAATATCTTCTTGCAGTCCACATCGGTCAAACCGAGTATCGCCTTGATGGTGTCGAATCGTTCCTTGAACTTGCTCTGGTCGAGCAGCATCACCACATCCGAGTTGTTGATGATGGCTTCTTTCACTATCTCACTGCCGATGATGTCCTGTATCTCCTGTGTCACCACACCCACGCTTGCCCAGAACTTTCTTGCGGTCTTATACAGATATTTTATGTATTCCGCCATCATGGGCGAGGCGATGGCTTTCCATGCCTCCTCGATGATGAGCATCTTTCGGTTCTTTTTAATGCGCATCTTCTGCAGGAACACGTCCATGATGATGAGTGTCACCAGTGGAAAGAGCAGTGGATCATCCTTGATACTGTCGATTTCGAAGACGATGAAGGTCTCATCAAACAGACTGCTGTCCATATTCTCATTCAGCGTCACATCATGGCTGCCTCCTTTGTAGAAATCCTTCAACAGATAGTTGTAGGACGAGAGGTCAATGCCATGCAGACCATTCTCCTCGCATATCTTCGGCAGTCGCTCCGTACTGAACTCATAGAAGCTGTTGAAACAGAGGTTGCTCACTCTCTTGGTGGTGAAATAGGCATCGTAATACTCGTTGATGACTTGCTCTATCAACCTGTCCTCGGTCTTGCTCACCGTGCCTTGACTTCCTTTCCATATCAGCATCACGAGGTTTTTCAGGAATCCCAACTTCTCGATGTTCCATTCCTCTCGCTTGATTTTGAAAGGGTTCATCGTGATAGGATGCTCCTCGGTATAGGAAATGTATTTCCCGCCGAAGTATTCACACAGTCCCTCATACGAGTTACCTGTATCTACCAGCACGATGTCGGTGTCCTGCTCATGGGCTTGGCGCACCATGGAGTTTACATAAAAACTCTTGCCGCTTCCCGAAGGACCGAGGACAAAGAAGTTGCTGTTGTCGGTCAGCTTGTTTCGTCCCTCTTTTCCTGATATGTCGATGGCTACTGGCACTCCTTGACGGTCGGTATAATAGACCTTAAAGGAGGTGTCCTCGCTATGCACAATCTTTTCCTTGTACATCAGGCAGGTGGCGGCATCGCCCAAGGTCATGAATCGATCGTAGTCGGCATTCATCCCATAGCAGTTGCCGGGAAATGAGTTGACAAACAGTTCCAACTGGTTATAGGCTCGCTTCGAAATATGGATGCCCATCCTGCCAAAGGCATTCTCCAGATGGTTGGTACACTTTTGTATATCCGTGTCTGGCTTCACCGTCACTATCAGATTATAGTGGGTATATACCAGCTGTTTGTTTTCTCTCGCTATCACTTCCTGCACTCTCTTGATGTCCTCCACGGCAATCAGATTGCTTGGGTTGGGCATACTGGCATGGCGGTTCTTCTTTTTGTCTAACAGTGCAAGCTCACGCTTCTGGTTCGGCACAAAGATGATTTGGTTATACACCACACTCTCCACACCTGGTATGCTGTCCACCAATGCTACCAGATCCACTGGCATGCTGGTGTTGTTCACCTCGATATTGGTGAATGGTCGTATCTGTGTCGGCAGATTGGCGCTATCGACATCCACCAGACTATACACCTTGCAGCGTCTGTCACCCATACCTATCGTCTCGTCATCCACCTTGAATCCTGTCATGCTCACCATCTTGTCACGGAAGTTCATGGCAAAGAAACGGTCAACATACAGACTTGCCTCTTGCTTGCCCAAGAACTCTGACTTGATACCGGCATCCTTCAGCTGGTCTTGCACCTTTCTGATTTTTACCAGGAAATCTCGCCACTTTTTGTTGTCGAAGGACATCAGACGGCTTTTCTTGTTCTCCTGCGTAATGGTCAGATAGGTCATACTGTCCGTATATTCTCTTCCGTTGAAATAGCGGAAGTAGGATTCGGAAAGGAACTCGTGTCCCTTGCCACTCTCATCCTTAAACTGCTTTCTAGTAAAGATGTCCTGCTTGTGCAGGGCATAGCCTTCACCCAGAGTCTGTGCGATGGCAGCAAACAAATTGGTGAACTCATAATAGCTGTCTATATTGGCAGAATATTTCTGCACTGGGTTCTCCATTCTCAGGATGGCAGAATACTCTCCAGTCTTTGTATAGAGCACACCGATACCGTCCGTGTCTTCCACGGAGAAGTAGATGTCCTGAAAGATTTTCTTCCGCTTGCCACCAGTACCAAAGGCATAAACCGATATGGCCATGCCAATGCAGATTGCCACGAAAAATAAGATTACATATAGTACCATATTCGTTTATTCTTCTGTTTCTTCGGATGATTGATGATTTTCTCCCATACTGGATGATTTGTTGTCATTCTCTTGATAAGAGGTATTGTAGCTTTCTTCGCTATAAAGGGTTGATACACTATCCTTTGCAGTGGAATCCATCCTGCTTGTTTGTGTTTCCACGGTCGCAGGATGTTCTTCTGCCTCTCTCGCCCAAGCAGCTCTTGCCTTGTCAGCACTCCTCATGGCATCCAATGTGGGTGGCTTGTAGGTCTTGTCCTTGCATGCGGTCAGCAATATGCCAGCCAATGCCATAATGATAATGTTCTTTGCTTTCATGCTCATAACCATTCTTTTATGTCAAAGATGCGATACTTTCGCTGAAACAAATAAAGGTAGACCCACACCCTTGGGGGAGAATGAGCCTACCAGTCGTTCACTTTCTACTTGTCATCCACATCTTGGTCATGTCGATACTTTTTTTGTTTCACATTTTTATATGCGCTTGCTGTAGGCATAGATAAACACTCCTTGGTCGTTCTTCTTAGTATGCAGTCCTTTCCGTTGTTTGAACATGATGAGTCCTGCACCCGTAGTGATTGCCACGACCAACACTATCAGTCCTGCAATAATACCCATCAGACAGTAGGCGGCAATGAAGCCGATGATGGCTCCTCCTGCCGTGGCTGCTGCCCAATAGATGTACCGCCCCTGTATTCCCATGAATTCAAGGGGCTTCTGGAGTCCCTTGAACAGTGGGTAATCGGGGTAGCGGATTTCCTGCTCTTCTCTTGCCATTCTTCACGTCGTTTCTCACTTACTGAATATGCACGGAATAACTCTCACTCGTTAGTTGGTCACACCGAAGAACAATGGCAATGCCTGTGCTGCTGCCACGAGGAAGATACATGCTCCTACAATCATCATGATCTTTTTCTTTAAATCTTGCTGATTTAATATAACTAACTGAAATACAGTATCATTCCCAACGGCAAAACCTCAAAAGAAACAAATCAGAAACAATCATGTACCAAAACCCCATTCTGCAAACATGAGATAACAAAAATTAACGTAGATAGAATGGGAAATTTTCCGATTGTGGGATTTGGCTGGATGCTTTACAAGAGATACATCTATCCATCGAATAACGTTAGTTCGGGGTGTTTTATAACATCATAATGTGAGTAGTAGTTGCCCAAACTCCTCCTTGGGCCATAAAAAAGAGGCAAATTTCAAGTTTTTGTAGATATATCTTGGAGATTCTGAGATTATTTACTAATTTTGCGAACTATTAATAGAAAATATTCATATTATGAGTTTGCAAAAGAATGTACTTGAGGCGATGCTAAATAGCTCTCGCTCAGTATTTAATGTACAGTCACTACGTATGTTGACTGACTGCAAAGATAGTCAAAAGCTCACTCAGTCGTTACATTATTACATAAAAGAGGGCAAGATTCGTAATCCTCGCCGTGGCATATACACAAAAGCAACTTACGACGAGAAGGAAATGGCATGTAGCTTGTACCGCCCGGCTTATATCTCGTTGGAGTATGTGCTTCAACGAGCAGGTATCGTGTTCCAGTATGATGATACCATAACGTGTGTGAGTTATCTCAATCGCATAGTGGATATAGACGACAAAACATATCAGTTCCGTATTATCAATCCTGAATTATGGATTGGTATGGAGGGTATCGAACAGAAGGATAATACACTTATAGCTGTACCAGAGCGTGCCTTTCTTGATATGGTTTATCTGAGTGCTGGCAATTGCTACTTCGATAACCTGCATCCATTGAACAAAACAAAGGTAAAACAACTTCTGCCGCTTTATAAGTCGAAGGCGTTGATGGAAAGAGTTACTAAACTATTAAATCTAAAATAGATATGGACAAGAACAAGCATAAGCTATACATGGCACAGATATTGAGTCTGATATTCAAAGATAAAGATCTCTGCAATGTTATAGCATTTAAGGGAGGTACATCATTGATGTTTTTCCACAATCTCAACCGTTTCTCAACCGATCTGGATTTCAATTTGCTTGATGCTACAAAACTTGACATTGTGTACGATAAGGTTAGAGCGATATTGACTCGGTTTGGGACTATTGATGATGAGGCAAAGAAACTCTTCGGACCAGTACTAGTATTGAACTATGGAAAAGGGGAACGAATGCTAAAGGTTGAGATTTCGATACGCGAGTATCCAAACCACTATGAGATGCGCTCTCTGGCAGGAACTGACATTCGTGTTATGACAATGCCAGATATGTTTGCTCATAAACTATGTGCTATGGGTGAGCGTTTGTCACCTCGAGATATTTTTGATGTGTGGTTCTTCTTGCAGAACCATACTGAGATTAATGAGGAAATTGTTCAGTTGAGAACAGGTAAGAGTGTTGCAGAATATGCAGCGTGGTGTGCTGAGCATGTACGCGAGGCTAGTCCAAAACTTCTGATGCAAGGACTTGGCGAAGTGCTCAATGACGCCAAGTCCAAGACCTTTGTCAAAAACAAACTTATTGACGAGACATCTTCGGCACTTGAACTTTTCTCAGCATTTCCTATCATATATAAAGAGTAAGTTTGGCGCAGGGGGATTTTTCCGTGGATAGTCCCTCGCGCTGACTAACCAAATATCGTGAAGCAACGGAACATGAAGAACGCCAGGTCACTGACTCCATGCACCTGAGCCCTCATACTCTTTATCTTTGAGTTGAGCGATTCGGCTGGTGCATTCGTTGACCTGTTATTGAAGAAGTTCAGCACATACTCCTCCTTGCCCTTGATGGTGTCACGGACTGATATGATCTCCCGGATGCGAGTTCTCCCGACATTCTTATACCATTTGCGGTGTGCCTTCTTCGCATTCTTCCTGTCTTTTTTCTTGCTGAAGATATTGCGCAGGGCACAGAGCAGACCGTATGCAGCTCTCATCTTCGGTTCAATCTCAAAGAGCAGGCGCATCTCACCCTTTTGGAAGTCTGTCCAGTCCTCAGGACTTTTCGCCAGTGGGTATCTCACGTGTGTCAACAGGTCGGCCTTGGTCTCACCATTGCTGAGTCTCTTCGGCTCAAACTTCTCGTTCTTCCGCTTGGGCGGTCTGCCGATGCGTTTGCCATTCTTGCTCTTCTTGGACTTATGCGTCTCAGCGTACTTGGCTCTTGCCTTGGCACGTTTCTCCTGCAGTTTTCTGAACTCACGCTCCTCCCTCTTGACTTCAGTCGTGTTAGTGCGTTTGAGCCTCATACGCATCGCATCAAGACCCTTGGTGGTATAGAGCTGGATAACATGGAAGTGGTCTATCACAATCTCTGCCTGAGGGAACTCCTTCTTGACAATGCCCATCATGCTGTCGGAGAAGTCCATCGCCACCTCAGTGACCTTCTTGCGGTTTTCCTCTGATATCTTATCAAGATGCTCCGTTACATCAGCAACCGTCGTGCCTTTGACCGCAGCTATGAGCGTTCCCTTCCTGCAGTGCCCGTCCCTGTTGGAGAGGAAGGTGAACAGATCGTGGTGCAGCATCGTCTCGTCGATGCACAACCGCTCGCCCATGTTCTTCTCTTGGATCACCCACGCACCTGCATGATCCTTTGGGTCCCAGCCTCCGAAGTCGCTCAGGTGCTCCTTGTAGGCACGCCCAAGATACTTCCCGTCAGTCCGGAAGAAGCGCCCCACGCATTGGGCCGTCACTGGGTAGGTGTCCAACCATTTTTTTTAAGAAATCCGCAAACTCTACTGAGTAGCAGGTGCCCTCTGCCACAAGCGGCAGGGTTTCAAGGACAACGTTGTGCCCGTTCTCGTCCAGCCAACGGCGGCGACGGACGTGGAGCAGGACTTTGTGCTCACGCTGAGGAAAGTCATTGAACAGACGCGGCTCGGTGAAGCCATTGGGCTGCATATCATGCCAGACCTTGTCACGCAGGTCACGCTCGTCAAGGTAGATGTGCAGGATGCGGATGACGATGCCTGTCTCGTCCTTCTCATTGGTAACTTCTTCGTCGATCTTGGTGATCTCGAAGTAATCAAGGATGCCCTCGGGCAGCATGTAACGGACTAATGTCGAGTAGTCGAATGTCGATAGTTTCTTTGCCATGATGCAAAGGTAACACTGTTTCTCAACATCAGCAACGTTGCTTCACGATATTTTGGTTAGTCAGCGCGAGGGGAGCTATCCACGGAAAAATCCCCCTGCGCCGTAAGTTTCTACTGATATGAACTGAGAACTGAGACTTGTATATATAAAAATGCTACGTACGAATTAAAAAAATGCATATTGAAGACATTATTCAGAAGAGAGTATAATTATGATTAAAACGCTGAATAACAACATTATTCCGGTATAGCTATTTTTCAAAGCTACAGATTGAGGCATTTATGGGTGGTCAAAGGAATTAAAGAGGAGGCCTCCCGATTATTTTGTTACTCTGGCGAGAAATCGGTATTGGAAAGTTGCAAGCGCATTTAGCGGGTTACACGAAATCATTGTATTTTAAGAATAATCTTACCAAAAGCAACATCAGCTATACTTCCTCTTTCTTTTGAAGTATAGCTAATGTTATTAAATGAAATGCGACAACTACTTGTAGTTTATCAAATGCTTATCTCAGAATAGGCCGGATAAGCGTTCATGTATCTTTCTAAACGAGAGACCTACGATATAATTTGCCAGTCATCAATAAGAATATTCCACTCAGTGATAATAGCAAGACGGCTGATATCACTATGTGTTGCATTGGTATTCCATAAGGAAGAATAGCCGGAATAACCAAATAGCTAGTTAACGGGAAATACGAGGCAAACTCGGTAATTTTGCTATCAGGATTCGTGGCTGCGTACATACAGAAGTAAATGGCCAACAGATTTATCATATTGCTCATCACCATAGGAACTGACGAACCATTGCTAGAAGAGCATATAGCAAAGATCGTTGATAGAGAGCCATTAAGAAGAAATCCCATGATGAAGAATAGAATCAGCCATGACAACAGTGATCCGGAAAACAGAATTGAACTGAAGTCCATATTTGACCAAACATTTGTTTTGTCTATGTATTGGAAATGGTTACCTATCAGCACTGTTACCCTAGTATAGGCAAAGAAAGCCACCAACCATATCATCAATTGAACCAATGAAGCTACTGCCAGACCTAGAATCTTTCCAATCATTAATCTTCCCGGCTTAACAAACATAGACAAAACTTCAGCCAACTTATTCGATCGCTCTTCAGCAATACTCTTTACAATATTATTATTGAAGAGAATGAACATAATGTAAAGCAGCAGTCCCATTCCATAAGCCATGAGCTTGGCTTTTTCAATCTCTTTCTTGTCTGACGAGGCTTGACTATAAACAACAGATACTTTTGTGAAATTAGTCAATCTCAATAATTCTTTTTCGTTGACACCGTGTCTTGCTCCAAACTGATATACAAACTCACTATTGATAAATGATTCTATATCTTGAATGTATAGAGTAGACGTATTGGCCAGGTCTTTCGGCATATACAAATGCACCTGCATAGCATCATTTTGGTGTATAAAAGACGCATTTTGCATATCTACCACTCCGACATAATCTTCATAGCAGAAAGCTCCACTTTTGACTCTTTCTGCATCTAGTTTGTTAAGTGCAACAAATTTCAAATTACGATAGTCTATGGAGTCATAAGGGAAATCGTGGCTAATGATACCCACAAAGTGCCTTTGCTTAATTGTAGCTGAATTCGGTGTCCCCGAAAAGATTGAAAAAATCACAGGCAGCATAAAAAGAATAGGCGTTACTAAAGCAAAAAGATAAAAACTTCTGCTTTTAAATTTCACCATGATTTCACGACGTACGATATAATATAACTGTTTCATGAGCATCTTACAGAATTTATGAAAATTTCCTTCAGATCGGGAATTTTGTGATTTAGCGAAAGAATTTCCGTATCATTTATATCTTTCATCATCTGTTTGTACGTGTAAGCATTATCAGTCTTTACAACATATATGTATATATCGGCAGTCTTTTCTTTAACTATCAAATGTTTCTCATCAAACAGCAATGGTGTCTGCGATTCTATCTGATATTCTGGCATTAGATGCGTCAACTTCAGATGCTCCAGTTCATCATCGATGATTAGATTTCCTTTATTGATCATGAAAATATGATCACAGAATCGTTCCGCATGTTCCATGTGATGAGTGGAAAGTAGAATAGTTACGCCTTCTTCCTTTTTTTCGAGAATTATTTTCTCCATCTCAATAGCGCTGATTGGATCTAGACCGCTGAAAGGCTCATCTAGTATAGCAAGGAATGGCTGGATCAGGAAAGTGCAAACAAACTGTACTTTCCTGACTGTCCCTTTCGATAGAGCTGCGATAGGAGTCTTTATGTGTTTTGACAATCCGAGGCGTTTGATGTAGCATGACGCTCGCTCCATTGCTTCCTTTGGTGTTAGTCCCCTGAGTTGTCCGATATACTTCACTTCGTCTGCCACTGACATGTCCGTATACAGACCAGTTTGATCAGGCATGTAGGCAATTTCCTGCACGCTACGACCGTCTTCATAGATTATCTTTCCGCTGCTTGCAGGAAGTATACCACAGATGGACCGCATCAACGTTGTTTTGCCTGCACCATTAGGTCCGATAAGTCCATATACCACAGGCTTGTCTATCTGCAAACTGATGCTATGGAGCACTTCTTTATGTCTAAAGCTCTTGCAAAGTTTGTCTAATTTTATCATAAGTCTATCGTCCTATTACTATTGATGAAAATGTAGGAGTGTTGCCAGAGAGGTCGAAAGCTTCTTCTACTTCATTCTCTACATATCCGAGAACCTCACAGATTTTCATGTCCATTGCAGCGCACGTTAAATAAAGATTCTGTGCCACATGACCTGCATCAAGAAGGCAGAGACGGAGAGTACGGTGTCTATACTTTTGATAAAGACGGGAATAATCACCAGCCAAGAAGATAATAACTGATGCGTCAGCCCACTCGGATTGATATAAAGCATCGTATCTTACCCAGTCTCTGTAATCTCCTTTTCGAATGCATCTTATGGTGAAATCATTAGCAGAGAAGTAATATAATCCAGGTTCCACTTCATCAGAGTTTAGTATAACGAAGAATACTTCCGTTGTACAGAAGCCTCCTGAAGACGGTACATGTTTGCGTCCAGAATGCTCACTTCTCTTATAACCCGCTGAATAAAAGAGCAATGTTGACAGTTCCTTTAGCGTTATTTTGTAACTTTTGAAGTCTCTCCGGCTTCTTCTTTTCTCCATTACTTCATCAAGTGGCATCTGTAGTATTTCCGGATTTGGAAGACGAATAGCTTCTTTGTTCTCATATCCTTTCAGTCCCTGGTCCATCTCAAGTTCTACAATATGAGGGTCAAAATGCCTCAGGTGCTCTGTTTTACCAGTAAACAAAGCTTTCATATTTCTTGAGGATAGATGGTACTCTATGTCATTTAATATAATTTTATTCAGCATAATTCAATATTTTAAGAAAACGGTTGAGGGTATGGGTTGATATCGGCCATTGTCTTACCATTCTTGATCAACGAAGACAGCCAGCGAATATTATCATATTGTGTAAGTGGAATCATCTGAGGTATCATAACTTTGTATACCATACCTATTGGTTTGACCTCATCGAGGGTAAGATCTTTGTAATATACATCGAATCCCAGTTCCTTCAGTCTTATCGCTTGCCCTTGCAAGTCTTCCATCGTCCGAATTTCCACGCAGTCGAAATCTTTAGGCTCAACTTTCTCTGATTGTTTTTCCATAATGGTCTGAATAACAGGAGAAGACTTCCAATTAGCATACAGTACCATGTGGTCTTCCAACTTTTTAACCCAACTGAAATCATCAGTATCTATTTGCTTTTGCCCCACGAATTCTGACATATAACGTATAGATACGGCTTCATCGATTGATTTGATAATGGCATGTTTGATGTCTGTACAGCAAGAGGCACCACATGAGAAATAAGGGAATTGGTCGCTCTGCATCATACAGAAAACTACGGGAAATCCAGATATCGACGAGATTTCAAAAAGACGAATTCGTATATTTTTTGATATGATACGGTCTACACGCTCATGGATATCAAAATCTGTGCAATTACTGAGATCTATGGATTTCTCCATTCTGTCTTTGTCATACCACCAGGCCATGAGTGCATGGCGCTCTATTACTTCCTCTAATCCTCTTTTTATGGCCCTGACCTTGTCCGTCTGAAAAGCACATCCTGTAGAAATAAGAGAGGCAAAAAGCTTATTTATATCAGCTTTACGAAACCCAAGATGTACCAGTTCATAAGGAAGAAAGTCTGGAGCATCATCGATAAGTCTGTGTACTAAGGTATGTTCAATGGCTACTGTCACTCCATTCTTCTTAAAACTTGCAGGAGCATTCTCCTCATCAGCACATCGTATGTATCCTTTCGAATAATCCACCTTTCTCATATAAGGAGTATCCTTCATGAAATAATTCATACTACAATAGCGCTCGAATCCTTCACATACACAGCTGGTATATGAATCTTCCAGATAGATTGAAGATCCTGCAGCGCCTCCCAGATGCTGGTTCTCAATTGAGCCAATAGGGGTGTTGGCCAAGATAAGTGATGATACAAACCAATTCGGTTCATCACCTCGCAGGGCTTTACATCTGAACTGACGAAAGGGATTGGGCTCCATATCCCATTTTTCGAACGGCTCAAAACCAGGTATCGTGATAAGTTTTTTATATTCGATTTCCATGACTTTTATCTTTTATTCGTGTCACTGCAAGATGGGCAACCTGGTACTTTGAAGGTATTCTCCAGAGACGTAACATAGGTAAGGCTATTAAATTTGAATACACCACCTATAAGTTTGGGCTGTGCTACTTTAGCCAGGGCATTTTTAAATTGGCACACTGCAATATTAACCACGATTGCCAAAGAATTGTAATCAAATCCCATAATCTCGTCGTCAGTTTTCTTTCCTTCATTATGCAGCCCCTGCTGATAGATATACTCGTATGCAGAATCCAATCGATAGCTCTGTTCTCTTAAATTGTAGCACGAAATACACGGAGAACCCATTTCGGGGAAATAGAAAGGTCCTACTTCATAATTATTATCCTTGATAGAAACAGACAGCATAGGTATATTGAAAATAGTACACATGCGACTGATTTCATTAAGGAAGAAAATGTTCGGATTGCTAAGGACTGTAAAAACATATTGATAATCTGAAATCTTCTGAAACAATATGTTACGAAGATCGCCTCCCATCAGACCTGTAATATCTTCATAGGTCATGATGTTTATCTGATTGCCAATATAGTCTTTGGCACCTTTTGTGTCTTCGCTAGAAATAACTAGAAACCCCATATCCTGGAATCCTGCCATTTGCATCTGGTAACTCACCAAAGGAGCAAGTACCTCATTAGCGATTAGCAACACTTTGCAATTATGTATTCTTTTCAAAACATCCTCACCACATTTATTCAATCCAGACTGAGGCACTACACGATCATAATACTGTGCCTGCTTTTCGGAGAATAAGTCAAAAAGCATCTCGATAGGGCTTCCATTGACAAAAGCATTAGGTTCCAGCAGATGATAACTATGCAGGGTTTTGAGAAAAGATGCTATATTGACTCGGTCAAGTTTGAACTCTTCCGCACCTTTGTTCAGTATCTCTTCCAATTCATGCTTTCCGTCAAGCATATTTTTCAGATATACCCAGATCTGGTAAGTATCGGCACCCTTAACAAGAAACTTCTCTGTTCCACCTCGGAACTGGATTCCCAGGCCTTTCGGTGCTTCATATACGTGAATTCCATTCACCAATTTAGGTTGACGTGGAAAATTGACATTCTTGTCAGCAAAGAATTGATTAAGAATGTTATTCTTCATACTTTTATCTTCCATCACTTTTTAATAATTGTTTAAAATATTTTGTTCTATCTTGAATTTTTTCTCCATATCATGCTTTCCAAACTTATAGATAAAGAATACTCTTATACCAGTATTCCGGTACCTGATACTTGAATGGTAATCTTTTCCGTCTATATGATAGTCTCTTCTGACATTCACGCCGTTGCTGAAAGGATTGTCTACCGACAAAACTGCCCGGTAGCGGTCGTCGTGCCAACTTTTCTGTACCGACAGATTGCTGTAGAGATAACTATTTTCGCGGCCTTGCAGATAAATCTTACGGTTCTGCCATGAGCCGTAGCAGTTCACATACAACGTTGGGAAGATACGGTATGTGATGTTCATGGTATACCGCAGCTGCCATCCGCTGTTGCTTATGTCTTGGCCTTTCAGTTGCGTATGCATGATATCCAGACCGCCGTTGAAATTCAGTTTTCCTTTCATCATAACTAAGGTAGACCATATTTCAGTTCCCCAAGAATGAGAGCCGTCAATATTAACAGCCGACTGCTGCATTACATTGCCGTCCGTCTGCATTATCAGTGAAATAGAGTTCTCGGTATATCTGTAGTAGGGAGAGATTTTGAAAAAGCAGTCTCCTACATATAACGAGGTTCCCGCTTCCAGCAGATAGCAGTACGAAGGCTTCACGCCGCCGTTTCCATACAGCATTACGCTGCCTCCCTGGTAGTTACCCTCGTTGAGCAGTTGGGAGTATGTAGGACGGTCAGTTTGTCTGCTGAACAGCAAACTCAAGGTGCAGAAAGGCGATGCTTTATAATCTGCCCCAAAATTATAGAATAGATCATTGTACCGACGCTTTCTCTTGAGATCTGTGTCAATATGATAATACTCATATCTCAGTCCCCCATTCACCGTCAACGAAGGCATCGCCGTATACTTGAGTTCGGAATAGACTCCGAAGTTGTCGATGTACCTAATCAACGTACTATGGAATGCGTCCCTGAAATGGCTGTAATTATTGCTCAATCCTGCATCGATTTCCAATTTCTGCCAAGGCTTCAGTGTCCAGTCCACTTGCGACATCTGTCCGAGTATGTGAGTGCCTGTCCTGGCTTCCGGATAATCCCAGCCGCTTATTTTGTTTCTTGTCGGCAGATAATACCAACGGGTCTGAGCATCCATTTTTACTTTCTCGCTTGCAGTCCAACTGTAATCAGCAGATACGCTCAGATAGTGATATCCGTTATTCGTTTTATTTTTTTCCCCCGACTCCAGGCTTTCCCTGTATGATGCGTTTTGGTACATATACTGCAGGTTCAGATTCAGCATGGATTTATCGTCGCTCCGTGAGGCTCCTGTCTGCAGGCTATACAGCTGGCCGGTATTTTTTCCAACTGTATGGCCCGAAAAATCGCTTTCACCAGATGTTCCAGAATATCCTAAAAGCCCGTAGAATGAATTCTGAAATGACCAATGATTATCGACAGCATAATTGAAATTACCCATAAGGTGGCTTCCTTTTATACCCATACCTGTATTTAAATAGCCAGATGACTTAAAGTACATTCTCTTCCTAGTGATGATATTTACAACACCGCCGGTACCCTGGGCTTCATATTTAACTTCAGGAGTAGTCTTAACTTCAACTTTCAGGATGTCAGCCGGCGAAATCAGTTCGAGGACTTGAGAGGATGAGAGGATCCCACAGCTATGTCCATTGACCAATATTTTTACATTACTGTTTCCCCGAATACTTACATTGCCGTTAATATCTACTGAAAGCATCGGAACTTTTCTTATCAAGTCAACAGCTGATGTTTCAGTCCTCACTTTCTCCAGATAAGCATTGTAAACGATTTTGCCTCCTCTGTCGTCAATCTTATGAGCAGTTACTACAACCTCTCTCAGATTGACATTGTTTATGACGCTATCGGCTGTTGCCTGGATCGGAACAGCAGAAAGCATACTAAGGGCGAGAAAACATATCATTTTTTACCTTGCCGTTTATTTTTATACTTGATACAACAGAGGTGATTGTTCCTTTATTGTTGGTAACCTCAACATAACGTGGAATCATCACTTGGCCCGTCTTCTTGTAATTTCTATATTTAAAAATACCCGTAGGCGATTCTACCTTTCGTATCATATAATCCAAAGTAGAAAGATAAACAGTAGCTTTATATCCTGACTTATAAGTTACTCCGAGTTTGAAGCACTTCTCGCGGTCTACTGTTGTTTCTCCTTCTTTTACAATGGATTCTACATTACTGTTGCTCCCATTGATGTAGTAGTCACATAAAGGACCATAAAATTTAGAATCTATGATAAGAGAACGTACCATCTTTGAAGGTAGATCTATTGTCTTCGATGATTGAGTTGTAGAACTCGACCAGCCTTTATCACCATAGGCACAGGTTGTATATGTCCCCATGCCAGTACGAACTTTCTGGTAGTATGCTTTACCTGGTATTATTACAGTTGTTGTTGGCATATTCATGCCGTTTGATGTTCCAACTTGGGTGATTTTCAGAGTTTCCACTCGTTGGATAGCCGCTTTACCTCCCAATTCTTCCACATGATGGTCACAGAGATCTTTTACACTTTGTGCGCTTACAAGTATTGGGAAAAACGGCATTACTGCTAGATATGTTAGAGTCTTATTAATGATGTTCATTTGGTATAATTTAAACTGTTTTTAAATCGAGAGGAAGTGCAGAAATCAGCAACATTCCTCTCGGTTTTCATTCACGGTAGTGGCTTAACCAGCGCAGCCAAAAGTACCCAGAGTACCGATGCAACCACTAGCAGTACCCAGTGTACCCAGAGTTCCACAACATGCAAGCGCAAAATCTTGCTCTACCATCGTATCACCAGGAGCTGCCTCCATGTTCATAACTTCCATTGACTCGGAGCTAGAAGTAATCTCCATTTCCTCAACAAAAGTCTCATTCATTGATTTTGTTAACATAAATAAATCTGTTTAACGGTTATAAGTCATGTTTAGAGTCGCAGACTATTTTCGACTTTTTGATACGCTCTATTCTCTTGCCCACGTCCTGTCTGAGCGTTTTTAGTTGCCGAAGCATTTTATGCTCGTTAGTAAGATGCAATACTGGTCATCTGACGATGTAAAATTACAGAAGTTGAGCATGGGAATTATTAATTTTTTCGTCCTTTATATTGCGGATTTTCTAATTCGTTCAAAATCTCCAATGTATTACAGAATATTTGCAAATAAAATGACTAACTTTGCACTCGATTAAAACAAGAATAAAGTATGGATTACGAAAAATTAGGCTATACGGTCATCAAAATGAAGTATGGAGACATGGGTAAGTATAATATTAAGAACAATATCTTTATAACAGATATTACACCTAGCCTCTCAGCTTTTCAAGATGTCAATGTGAATGCACGAGGAATGGGGATTATGCATACGCATGGTTTCTACAATATTTCATGGATAGAGAAAGGAGGTTTTTACTACAATGTAGATTTAAAGCGAGTTTATGTGAGAGACAAAACTCTTATTATGTTTTCTCCTGGTGAATTACATTGTCTTACCGATACAAAACAAATTTCTGGAATCTCTATCGATTTCACAGATGAATATTTTCGCTGTATAGATCCCAAATGGTCTAATTACTTGAAATACGATGTCATTAAAGACGTTCCCGTACTAACCATATCCAATCCAATCGAAGAGAGCAATATTAAGAACATAATATCCTCGTTGAGAGAGTTGTGTGACAAGATGGATACTTCCGTACAATCCGAAGCAAGTATTTATTCAATGTTAACACTTCTACTCTGTGCTATTGCTAACACTAATGAGCATGTTTCAGTAAAGAATGGTCAACCAAAGCAAACGACCCCTCAACACGAATTGTACCTATCGTATACCGAAATGATTGAGAAAAATTTTTGCAAGCACCATGGTGTTCAATACTACACCGAGGAACTTGGCATTGGTGTACATACCCTAAATGCATGCTGTAAGTCTAATGCCGGTATGACACCATTAGCTGTAATTAATGCTCGCATAATACAAGAAGCAAAGCGAATGCTTTTATTCACTACAATGAGAAGTTCCGAAATCTCTTTTGCACTGGGTTTTCCAGAACAAGCTCATTTTATTAATTTCTTTAAACGATTCACGAAGATATCTCCTTTGAAGTATAGAGACAAACACAATGTAAATATTTCAAACCTTTTAGATGATGATCATCTTAAATAGATTGACAATCTCATAAACAAATCCACTGATTTTTAGTATTTCCGCTAAAGATCAGTGGGTTTGTTGTTCCAGTTTGTAGCTCCGAACCACGTTCGCAACAATAGCTTATTTAAACCATCCATTGTAGCCACCAATCCACGAAACAACAACTGCGACAAAAACGAAGAAGCCCAAAGTGAAGAAAAACCAGAAGAAGTACTGGATATAGTGGCCAAGGTAACAACCATCGTATTCCTTGTACCTCTTCTGAGCAACACGTAGCTCATCGGCAAACATCGAGTTAATCTCCCGATAATGAGCCTGCATTTTGCCAAGAATCCACTTATGCTCATTGTTAAACAGATTCTGAATGGCGTTCATGTCTTCATCAGAAGCATGAACCGCCACATTCAATTTGGTTGGAGCATTTTTCAGAACATTGTCAATATGGGTGTTGATGGTGTCAACTTTCTGACAGATGGTATTCACCGAACCACCCAGTTTCGTCTCGGCACGCTGATACTGCTGAATGGCAGACTCCAGTTCAAGTGCGGCATTGATGAAGGTGCTTGTAGCCTTGTCAATGTCCTCACTCAACTGCTTTAACTCAGGAACACGGTTTACAAGTCCGTCTTCGGCTTGCTGTTCTTCGACCTCGTTTTCGACATCATTCATCATGTTGTCGAAGTCGCATCTTTCTTCTGTGTCTATGTTTATCTTGCTTTTTCTGATAGCCATATTGTCATTGATTTATCGGTGGAAACTTCTGCTGCGTGGCTTTGGCTTGCACATAGAATGAGCCATCTGTGCGCAACGGTGGGCAAACTTCCAGTCATCTTCATCATCCTTCTTGCCCCAACCAGAAGAAGGAGCAGAACCACCACCGCCACATGACACAGACATGGAAGTAGCTGCATCAATGTACCCTGCAAACAACAGCATTGCTACATGAGCGACATTCTCCGTTGTCGCTATATCATTATCCTCTGGAATCTGAATCTCATTAGTAAAGACATCTTTGACAGAGTTCGGAATCCACACCTTCTTGACTCCATCGCCAATGTTGATTGTGAATGCCGTTTGTGCAAGTTGAGGTTGTGCCTTTGGTTGTGATGCAGTTGGAGTCTGAACGACAGGACGAACTGGGCGAGGCGCAGGAGCAACGGATGGAGAAACAGGCTTTGTCTTGACTTGTGTAGGTTGTGGGTGCAGTTTCTTCCATGTGTCTTCTATCTTTGATGCCATAAACTTTCTGCCAATCTCAGAAGCCTTGAACACGGAAGCATTCTTGCCAACAGTATAGCCGACAAGTTTCCGTTGTTTGTCGTAGCGTGGCTTTACCTCATAGCCTTTCATGCGCAACAGATTGAAGTATCTGTCAATGTTGAACTGTTGCATATCTTTGAGGGTGTTTTCGCAATCCTCCGCAAGTTCCATTTTTCGCATATTCCGTATCTCCTGCGGTTGTTCCCACCCATGCCGCATATTGATGATTTCCGCAGCCTTCATTGCCCGAAGATGAATATCATGTACATCGTTGGTGTTACCCTCCATATCCACACGACAACAATCAATGTGAAGGTGCATCGTTCCAGACTTGGAATCGGAGTGCAATCCGCCCACATTCATAGAATTTGTGAAGTTGGTCTTTATCTCATAGGAGAAACCATTGGGCGTAAGTCCAACAGAATCCAAAACTTCCAAGGCTTCGTCTTGAAGGTCCGCCCAATCTTCAATCGTGAAGTTTGCAGACTCTTCCTTTGATGGGGAAAGTACAAAAGTGGTCATGAACCTTTCCAACTTTCTGCCCACAGTCCTTTCCGCCTGATGATACTGGCAATGATGCTTCATCATGTACCAGATGGCGGTAGGGTCAAGACCATCGGGCATATTGTTCACCTTGACCGTTTTTGCATTTTCCTTTTCCAATGCGTACCTTACGGAATTGCCTCCGTACGATACGACCTTTGCGAGCATAATCATAATTGTTCCTTTGATTTGGTCTGTACGTTTGTTGCGATATTCTCTTCAATGCTATACCAATGTTGGATAAGTCCAGCAACGGCATCAATCCACCAACGCATGAACTTCTCATTCTTGAAGAACCGAGCCTTTTCCTCAGCCGTTTTCTTGGATAGCACGTTGCTGATTTTTATCAAATCCGTCCTTGCAATGGCGAGAGAATTGAGGGCATCCACCTCATCCTTGGTAAGCCTCATGCGTGGACGGTGCTTTAAGCCAGTCTCAACGACATAGCGACTCAGGCTTAACCCACACTCCTTGGCATGTGTCTGGAGACGTTTCAATTCCTCTTCCGTGCATCGGTAGGTGTGGACTTCCGTAGGCGGTTTCCTTATGATGTTCTTCTTTCTCATTTGTCCTTGTCTCTGATTAAAATGGGATGATTACAAGCACCTTGCAAAGGTGGTCACGACTGCGAGCCTGCGAGTTGTCCGAGAAACTTTTAGGAATACAGAAAGACGGACACGGCTTCTGTATTACAAAAGGATTTCTCGAAAAGTACCTATAAAATGACGGCACTTTTAACAGCGTCCGTCCCCAAGGCTGCTTAAACGTATAACAGTTCGGCGGTAGCCTATGGCGGTCAATCGTCCTTTGGGATGATTTGTCGGTATAGTGGCTCATTAGCCTCTGAATGCCTATTGATTACCGTTATGGGAGTCGTTAGGCTTGTAACCATTGGCATTAGAACCGTTAGACTGTTGTGTTTGACCTCCTGCCAGATGCTGTGGATATGTGTTGTGCTCTCCCTCATTCTGTTTGGCATCTGCTTCTTGCAGGGAAGAAGGATTGCCAACAGTATGTCGGGAATAACTTCGTTGTTGGGAAATTCCACCAGTAATAGCATCGGAAAGATTACCATTCGTTCCGACCTTACCCATGCTTCCATTATCATTAGATGAAGCCGAATTTAGGGAAGAAGAAATATCTGCTGTGGAAGAATTGCCCTTGTTGTCAGTATCGGATATTCCATTGGCAGAATGCCCATCTTCCTTGTTCGACTTTGTATCATCCTCTGTTGTCGTAACAATTACTCTTGCTAGTGGAACTTCCGTGTGGATGATTGCTGAGCCATCAGTATTGCGTTTCAATGAAAAGCCGTTCTTGACAAATCTTCCGTCCACATACCAACCAGAGAGAGAATGCAGGGTAATGATGCGGTTGTCTCCAACTTTTTGTGAAGAGGAAATGCCCACAGCCTCCATAGCCTGTAAAAGTTTTGGTACGGTCTTGCGGTCTTTATCCCAGAGTTTGGCAAGTTGGGTATTGTCAACCATACATTGCCCACACAAGATTTCCACTTGTTGGTTTTTGCTGATAGGTACAAGTGTTGTTTCACGTTCAGTAAGAGAGGCAAGAGACATGAAGCATTCCATGCGGTCAATCTTGTACTTCTTGCAGCGAAGATACTCCATCTGTACATCGGACAGCGTGAAGCAGTAATGTATCTTTTGTTTATCCATCTTCTGTAAATTTTGAATATTATAACCATAAATGGCAAGACTGTTTTTCTCAGTAAAGAGAAAATCATCTGTGCCGTCCTCGCCTTGGGGAAATGTCCTCTGCTATAACATAGAGCTCGCCTTGCAACCTGTCATTAGAATGGCTGCTTAATCGTGAAATGCACTCAATGCAAACAGACTGGGCAAGAAGTTTTCTTCTGCCGACAGTTGCTTCATCATTGATGCCCTTGTTGGCTCCGCATTGCTCGGCAAGTCCATTGAAAGCATCACGCATCCGAAAGTAGCCGTTGCCAGTATTGATGTAGCTCACGGCAAGGTCAGCGACATTTGCCAACTTGCTTCTGTATTCCTCATGGGAAATATCGTCCTTCATCATCGCTATGTCTATTTACAAAGTTCACTCATGTGCTTGGTCGCTGCAGCCTTGGTCTCAGCCTCGGACATACTGCGGTTCTGGCGCATCCAGTTCAAGAGTTCGGACTTTTCAAAGTATATAATCTTGCCGTTGGGACGGAAGAACGGAAGTTCATGCTTGTGTGTCATCTTGTAGAGACTGCTCTTTGATATACCCATGAATAAGGCAGCTTCCTCCAGTGTCAATACTTGCTTGGCATCACGGAGAAGGTTCTCCATTATCCCAATGCGGTGCTCATGTGACTCTACCTTCAAAAGAAGAGTCTCGGTGTCGATAGTTTTGTTCATTATCCTGTAATTTAATTGTTTATGATTTGTTGTATTGCTTGTTTTGAAAGTGTAGTCCCCCAAGGCAGAGAGAAATCCCTGCCCGAAAAATGAGGACTACAAAAGTGAAAATAACTGGTTGTTACCCTGAAAAGTTCTGTTTACTTGTTATCCTGTATAAAAGTTATTCTGCGTGGATGGGTGTTGGTGGCTGCTGTCCGCTTTGTCCTCGGTATTTGCTTGTTCTCCTCACGCTGTTTGCGACCTCGAAAGGCTTTCTTCGTGTTGTCAACAGCCTTTACCTTTTCATTCGTCAGCACATCTGCATAGATGGCGGTGGATTTGAGCGACTTGTGTCCCATCAGCTTCTTGGTAGTCTCAATGTTGCCAGTAACCGCCTGCACCAAAATTCCGAATGTATGTCGGGAGCAGTGAAAAGAGATATTCTTCTCAATGCCCACCTTTTTGGCTATCCTTTTAAGGGCTGCATCCACATTAGCCTTGGCAGGAAGGTGAAACACAAAATCATCATCGCCTTTGGGTGGCATCCATGACAAGGCGGTATTGCCGATTGGTACGGCATTGAGAGCCTTTGTTTTCTTTTGGACGATTACAAGCGTGTTCGTTTCCTTGTTTCTCTTGATGTCACTCCACCGCAGAGCCTTGATGTCGCTGATACGAAGTCCTGTCAGACTGGCAAAACCGAAAGCTCTCTGTGCTTCTGCAACTCCTGGACTTCTCTCATCTGAAGCCATGAACCTTTTCAGTTCATCGGGAGTGAGATACTGCTTATGTGATGACTTTGGCTTGGGGAAGATGTCTGACTTCTCCAACTGGTAGAAAGGGTTAGCCTTCAACTTACCGAACTTGACAGCCTTGTTGAACACCGTCACTATGCGCTGTTGAACATTGTGAAGGGAGCTTTCACACAAAGGCTTGGCTTCAACTCGTACATACTTCTGTGGTACATAGTCGTTCTTCAGCCAAAGGAAGAAAGCCTTGAACCATTCCTTGTCGAACTTCCTCAGAGTGATGTGAGGTCTGCGCTTGTTGGCAAGGAACTCGCTCATTAGGTATTTCAGATACTTTGATTGGTCAACAATAGCCTTGGAGTAGTCTGTATTGTCGCTCATCCAGTCGATGTAAGTTTGGATCCAGTCCAAGACTTCGGGAGACTCGTCATTGGGAATTTCCTTCACAATCATCAAGTGACCTACCTCTGGGATGGTCTCTGGATGAAGAATACGCTCTGCCCTTATCTGGTGAGCACGTTGCAATGTTTCTTCGTTCCTTGCTTTGGTCTCTGCATCAACCTCCGGCAACAAATAGAGGGAAAGAAATTCAAACTTGCGTTTGCCACCATCATAGATGTCAAGATACAAGCTTATGTTGTCGTTGGCAAGTGCCTTTTGTCTGATAGTTATTGTCATGTCTCTATATGTTTTGTTGTCAATGATTTATGTGAACATACCGTCAATGAGGTTGATGGCTTCCTCCTTCTTCTTATCCACGATTTTAGCATAGATTTCCGTGGTCTGAATGTTGGAATGTCCCATCAGCTTGCTTGTGGTAAAAAGGTCTGCACCGAGCGTGAGCATCATCGTTCCGAACGTGTGCCGTGAGCAATGG